>OFSE01000005.1_pt1 | contig 70208 bp, 81 predicted proteins | sample 1543261 | NCBI WGS metagenome assembly OFSE01 (sample SAMN07774225, study PRJEB24372) | wastewater metagenome | isolation source: Exp Tend VB 50WW | collected 2016-02 | reverse complement strand
GCGGGCTTGAGGTACTGAATCTCGATGTCGTCGGATGCGAGGCGCCAACGGCCGGGAGCTGTGTCTTGTGGCGACTGCCAGGTAAAGCTGTTCAGGCGCCCCCTGGTGGCGTAAACCCACCGGCGAAACTCGACGATGGCCGCGCGGTCCGTTAGCAGGACGGCAACTGAGATGGAGCGCTTGGAGTACAGCTTCTCGCGCAAGCGCACGTTTCCAGCGTCGAACCGATTGGTGCGAAAGCTCACGTCCTCGCGGAGGCCGGTGGCCCAGTTGTGCCGTTGTGGAAACGTCAACTCATCGAGAGGCTCTGGCCATGGCTCCGGGGCCTCAAGGTTGATGGCTGCGTCGAACGACAGCGAGACCGTACGAACGGTCGGAGTTGTGTAGTCGAGGCTGAACGAGTCTTCCGATAGCTCCGCGGTGTGCAGCGGAACGGCGAGCCAGTCCGAAGAGGACCAGCCGGCCAATTGGCCACCGCTGCCGAAGCCGAAGCTCGCCACACGCCACGTGCCGTCCATGGCACGCACAAGGAATGGCTGTGGTCCTGCGGTTAGTACCACGCCAGCGTCGGCTACGGGAGCGCCTTCAGACTCCGCGTGGAACTGGTGCAGCCAGGCTGGAACTAGCAGCGTGTCGCCTTCGCGAATAGGCTCGAGAGCAGCCTCCGTCGTGCCCTTCAAGAAGGTGTACTGTGCGGACAGCGCTAGGCGCGGATAGGCACGAAAGGCTGCACGGCGCTCAGACCCATCACGGTGGGTCTCAACGTCAGTGCCGAAGGAAAGACGCTCGACGCGAGGGGCCGAGCGAGCAGGCTCAAGTAGGAATGGGGTCGGTTCGCTCATGCTGCGTATAGCAGCGTGTCAACCGGTCCTCAATGACGCGCCAGCGCTTGAGGATGGCGCCAGCAATCATGCTGGGAGTAGCCCAGTGAGCCCGCGAGCAGTGTGGAGCGTGAGCGTCAGCCTGCTGTTGTAGCCATGCGGCTTGCAGCTTAGAACAGACCGCGCCGCCAAGAGCAACCTGTAGCAGGATTGCTCGGTCGATGTCAGGGTCGACACCGGGCGTCAGAAGCGCAAGTGATGCCGCCGCATCCATATCGACAATGGCCAGTGTTGCAATCTCAGCAAGCTCTGCGGCTGCGTCTCCATCACGAGTAGCAGCCAAGTGCAGCAGCCAAGCTGGCCCATCTAGCTGCGAGCCCAGCCGGTCCAGCTCTCGCAGGAGCTTCTCCGCAACGAAGCAGGTTGGCAGCTCTGCATGCGTTGGGAGTACTACCTCTGCGATGGACTTGACTCCGGCACGGAGCCGGTCAGTCGGAGCTACTCGCAGGCAGGCCAGCTCTTGAAGGACGTAGATGTCTACCGACGAGTCTTCGCCAGACTGCCAATCGTTCAAAAGCTGTTGGCGTTTCTCTCTGAGGATGCCAGCCAGCTCCTGGAGATGCCGCCCCTGGCCCGGAATATTGAAGAGCGTGAGCTGCTCAATCACCCACTCGATATGGAAGCTGCTGCAGCTGAAGCCATCAACGCTCAACCAGCGCAGGGCCGCCTGGTCCTCTTCAAAGTCGAAACCAGGGAGCCAACTGTCGGCCACCTTCAATTCGTGCTGCAAGCGCGTGTAACGAGGCACGAAGAACCGGGCCGCGTGAGCAACCAAGTCAAGTGCTTGCTCAGTCTTCGTTCGATACGCCTTAATCTCGAATTGGAGGCCGTTCTCGAACAGACCGTCTGAGTCGATGGCTGCTGATTTGGTGTAGTCGGGCGTGATGGAAAGGTCAAAGCCCTCCTTAAAGTCAAAGGCTTCGGCCAGTGCAAACTGGGTCGCATCGAGGAAGTTCGTGACGATACGGTCAGGTAGGTCTTTCGCCGCAAAACGGATGATTAGCTTGGCGAGCTGTGGCTTTGTGGTGGTCATGGTGGTCTCCGGAATGGCAGCTCGATTGCTGCTCTCTCTGTGTATATAAACGGATGTTTATATGCACTTCGCTCCGGGCATAAAAAAATCGCCCCGAGCCGTTGCAGCCCGGGGCGATAACCTGGAGGAGAACCACATGTTCCACGTCAGGGCTCACCACAAACCCCTTCGCACTTCGTATAGACACCGCCTTCAGCGCTTCTTGCTGATTTGATTCCAGTTAGCGATGACAGCCCGCACAACTTGCTTCTCGAACTGCCCACTCTGCACCTGGCTGGCCAGCATCTCGTCGCTGCTGATGACGACTTTTGGAGCGGTGTGAATGTCGGCTTGGAATGTCTGAGGCCCCCCGCCCATGCCCGATAGGCCCAACTGTCCCGGTGCCGAACCGACAAGCCCGCCGGCGGAGTAGCCAGGCATGCGGCCCGTCCGGTTGATGTAGGACAGCATGCCAAACTGACCCGCACGACGTAACCCTTGAACTGCGGACTTAGGCACAATCCATTCGTCTCGGTGCACGATGCCTGCCGGCTCGTACTTCCCGCCTTGGCCTGTGTACCCGCCGCGGGCAAAGCCGAAGAAGCTGCCAAGGCCAGCAATGATGCTCCCCCAGCCACTGCCGCCAGAGCCACCGGATGCGCCACCAAACAAGCTGCCAAAGTCAAAGCCGTCGAACGCCTTGAATAGCTGGTCGACAAGGCTATCCGAGGCCCGCTTGCCGGCACGGCTCAAAGCGCTCAGCAGGATGTCTCCGATTGCCTGGCCCAGCGTCTTTGCGCCGGTGCGGACGCTGTCGAACGCGTCCTTGAAGTCATCCTTCAGCGCCTCGCGGGACGCATTGCTAACTTCCTTTGCCTTCACCTTCAACTCGTCCAGGGCTAGCAGCGCCGAATCGACCTGGGCTTTCTGCTCGCTAGTCTTAGCCAGGTCGCGCATGACTACGAGCTGTGCGCGCAGGGCCTCGACGTTCTTCGTGCGGGCCGCTGCCAGCTGCTCTTCCAGCTCGATGCCGGTAATGGCGCCGCTTTCGTGCGCAAGCTCAAGGCGCCGCTCCTGGTTCGCGGTCTCGGTCTGCAAGCGCTGTAATTCCGACTGCGCCGTGTTGAAGTTAGCCGCGTCGATTTGCAATGCCGCGCGCTGCTTCACCAGGTCGACAAGGGCACTGTCTGACTTGATGTCCGGGTCCTCCAGCAGCTTCTTCAGCTCAGACTTGATGCGAGCTACGCTTGTGTTGCTCAGGCCCATCAAGTCGCCGATGTCGAGACGCACAGAGTCGGTCAGCTCATTGAGTTTCTGCTGGAGCTGGACCTTGTCAATATCAGCACGGATGAGAATGGTCGCGTTCTTCTTAAGCAGCGCGTCAAGCTCGGCCTCTGCCTTCTTCAGCTCAGCCGTGACATCGTTCTTCTTCGCCGGGTCCTTTTCAGTGGCTCGCTTGGCGGTTAGCCGGCGAATGTTCGCCTCTGCCAACTCTTGCTCTTTGGCGCTAGCGGCCAGCTCCAGCGCCAGTCGAGCATCCAGCTCAGCTTTCTTGCTCTTGGTGCGCATCGCAACCTGCAAGTCCAAAGCCGCTTTCAGGCGTTCCTGCTCAGCAGCGAAGCGCGTCTTGTCTGCGTCGGCCTCGGCCTTGGCAATCTGCTCCAAGCTCTTCTTCAGTTCCTCTGCCTTCTTCGCTGCGTCGGGGTCTTTTTTCTTGTAGCGGGCACCACCCACCTTGCCGCCCAGCGTGGCCGCCGCACGCAGCCGCTCCGCCTCGGCTGTAGCGCTGGCGCGAGCCTTGCCGCCCTCAAACGGCTTGGCCAGCTCCTTCCGCACCTCGTTCACCGCCGTCTTACCGGCGATGAAGTCCGCCTTTACCTTCGACGCGTACGAAAGCAGGTCATTGCCGCGGTTAGGAATGGCCTTTGCCGCCGAGCGTGTCAGGTCCCCCAGCGCCGAACCGATGCCCGGAATGCTGTCGAAGAACGTAGCCAGCTGCGAAAGAATGTCCCTGAGCGGCTTTCCGACGTAGTCAACCAATGCGCCGCCTACAGCCGCCAATGCGCCGCCCATCAGTGTCAAGCCATCGCGCACGTGCGCCACCAGGATGGCGATGCCACCCAGTAGACTGCGGACGCCATCGGTCTCTACACCCCACCCAAGCGTTGCTGCGACCACGCCGCCCATGTCTGACAGAAGTTTGCCAACCTGGCTAACGACTGCCGAGAACGTGACGCCGATGGCGCCCACCTCCGCCTCATGGGTGGTGAACCAGCCAGACAGGTCCTTGGCAACCTCGACACCGCCGCTGATGGATTGAGATAGCACGTCGCCGATGAAGGTAAACGAGTCGTTGGCCGCGTTGCGTAGGCCGTCGAATGCCGCCTGGATGTCACCACTCTTGGGGTCGATAGCCGTGGCCAGCGCGCCTTGCAGGCTAGTCTTGAGGCTATCAAAGGCGCCTTTCGAAACGTCGCCTAGCAAAAGCGAGAAGCCGTCCTTGATGTTGCCCAAGGTGGACGTCCAGGTCTTGCCTGCTTCAGCACCGAGCGTCTTAAAGTCGGCCAAGCGCTTGTTCAGTTCCTCGGCGAGCTTGCCCTGCTGACGCCACAGCTTGATTTGCGCGCCAGTGAGTCCGAGTCCGCCGGCAATTTGACTGTTTTCAGTCTCGTCCCCAGTGAAGACCGCTCGAATCTCGGACTGCAGCTGGTCGCCAGCGAGGCTAAACGCGCCCGCAGCAAGCGTCAGCGATACGGTCAGGTCGCGAATCTCATCGACCTTGAGGCCCGCACCTGCACCAGCGCCTAGCGCGACCTGGAAGGCCTTGGCCAAGTCGACAAACTCGGCGCTGGTTTGCATGCCGGCGAGGCGCAGCAGCTTGAGTTGCCTCTCGGCCTCGGCTCCAGCGATTGCGAAGCGCTCAGGTCCCTCGGCTAACTTGCCGGATGCAGTCTGAATTTTGAACAGACTGGCGATGATGCCTTTGATGCCGAGCTGCGTGTTCTCCAGCTGAGAATTGACGTCCAAGCCCTTCTTGAAGGCGAGGCCCACCGCAGCTACAGCGGCTGTCAAGCTCGCCATGGCTGTAGTGATGCCGCGAACCGCGGAGGCAGCCGCAGGCGCAGAACGGATGATGTTCTGAAGTGGGTTGGAGGTTACGGTGACGCCATTCAGTGCATGGAACTGCTGCAGCAACTGATTGACAGCTGCTGCAGCCTGCGCCGAATTGACGTTGATTTGAAGGTTTACGGAGTTGGTCGCCATGGGTCAAAGCTCGAGTACGTCCGCGCGGTCGCGCGTTTGACTCGTGTAGCTAGCCAGAGAGCCTCCGTCCGCGCGGCTGCGCAAGGCGGCGACAACGGCTTCCAAGGACTTCGCTCCGTCCGAAGTGATACAGCCGATGCCGGTGGCCAAATCTTCTATGAACGAGGCGCGCTGTTCAGCATCAGACCGAGCCAAGGCCTCGTGCAGGGACTCGACCTGCCGCACGGTCAGTGACAGCGCCTCAGGAAGGCTTACAACGCCGCGCGCAACCAGCAACGCAGCGGCTTCCTCAATGTTTAGGCCTCGGCCGGAACCTGCGTCGCCGGCAGCAGCGTCGGCAGAATCGCCTGGACTGCCGGCACCAGTTTTTTTGTGATGGTCTCCTGGTTCAACTGAATGACCGCAGAGAGAATCTCAACAGCCTTGTCCAGGTCATACAGCGAGTCGAACCAAGCGCGAGGCTTGCCGATGGCAATGGCCATCACCTGCAGAACGTCTTCACCACCTTTGGCGAGCAAAATAGGTAGGGTCATTCCAGCAAACCATTTCTCCGCAATTGCGGCGAGGTGTAGTGCCACAGTTGGAAGCTGGCCCACACCGAAGGGTTTGATGGTGAAGGTCTCATCGCCGACTACAACTTCGACGGTGGGACAGGTAATCTCAATCTTGCTCATGCGACAGGTCTCCAGAAGTAAAAAGGGACGCCCTTGTGGACGCCCCTCGTATAGAGACCCTTGCGGGCCTTAGGCTTCGGTTGCGCGAGTCACAACTGCGAAGCGACCCAACGGGCCTTCCGGGATGGACTCGTCAATCAAGCACTCACCCTCGAGCGTGAACGACGCAAACTCAGTTCCGATAAGCGCAAGCGCCTGAGCTGGGTCCGGCTTCCAACGCAGGATGTGAGCCGTCGTACCGGTCTTTTCCGAGACGTAGAGCACTTCGTACTCGATGCCATCGCCAGTGAACACGCCGACCTTGTCAGCGGTACCTGCGTCGTAGGTGCCGGTCTTCCCTGCGGCGATGGCCTTCATCGCGACCAGTACGCCACCGGCCAGGACTTTGTAATCCACGCCTTCGACCAGGGTGTCAACGTCGACGTTAGACACATTGGCATGGTCGAACTTGAACGCCTCACCTTCAGCCATAGCTGGCAGCGTGAAGGTCTGAGCGGTGGCAGCAGCCTGGGTCTCCGACGACTTCGAGTAGAAGTACATCTTCATCTGCTTCGTGCCAAGCGCGTTCAGCGTCAGCGTGAACGTCGCCTTGCGGCTGGTCTCTTCGCTTGCGAGGGTGCCGCTCTCGTTGCCCGAAGACTCCAGCGTGACTTTCTCGATGGTCATGCCCATGGATGCTTCCTGAGCGTTGCCGGTAGACCAGAAGTTCTCCTCGGAGTCCTTCTGTTTGATGAAGAAGTCGCCCTTCATCGTTGCGTATTTTTTAGCTGTCGCCATTTTGTAATCCCGTGGGGTTGTTGTTATTGGTACCGCTTCGTGTAGCGAGGCTCAGCGGAGGTTCAGCTCGACGGTCGTGGTAAACAAGCTCACGTGCTGACGCATATGGCCAGGCTCGTTCTCGGTGCCGTCGTATGTCAGTGGCGCGGTCTCGTGGATGTCAGGGGTCCAGCCGTGCAACTTCTCGACAATCCGTCCAATTAGCTCGCCATCAGTAGTTGCGTTTTCAGTGATAGCTCCACGGCGAATCAGGCCGACCAGCCAGGTCTGCTCGACCAGCAGCGCATCCGGATTCCCCTCGCTGAGTCGCTTCATGCCTAGGCAGCGCACGACAGCTGTAGGTCCGTCACCTGCAAAGGCGTTCTTCGGGTCGGCGACGCTGTCAGCCGTCTTGACGGCCAAGCCCTCAATCTCGGAGAGTCGCTCGACCAGCAGCGGTTGCAAGAATTGAAAGTCGAGGCTCATTGGGTCGCCTTGCGAATCTGGTACTGCAGCGCGTTGACCAGGTACTTCTCATCGCTGTCCGACAGCCCCCGGCCACCGTTCTTTTCCGAAAACAGGAATGCACGGCGCGGGATGCGGGCCGTGCCAGCACCGCCAGGCTGCTCGTGGAACTTCGCGTAGGGAGTACCCAGGCTCACGCGGATGTCGCGGCGGCCGGCGATGAACTTGGTCAAGTCGCGCGTGCTGCGCGTGTGCAGCATCAGCTTGCGACTTGGGTCGTTCTTGTAGCGCTCCTTCGTCGACTCAGCCCATGGTTTCCACTTCTGGCCATCGGGGTCACGCTTGACCGTAAAGCGGTAGTAGATGCGCCGCGTCAGCTCCTTCGACGCGTTCTGCAGCACCGGCTGCATGTTGTCGAACAAGCCCTGCAGGCGTTTCAGCTTGCGCGCGGCGCCCTGGTCCCGCGCCTTGACTTTGAATGTGCCAGCCATCACCAGCCTCCAAGCTGGCAGCGGCCCATCAGACGCGGTGCCGAGCCGAAGGCCGCACCGGAGGCAGCTTCGTCCTCAGGGGTCTCAGGGTCGTCTTCAATCGCTGGCAACGGCGGCAGGCTGACTTTGCCGAGCGCCAGGTTCTCGAGCACGCGGTTTGCAGCGGCCACAGCCTCGCGGTCAGCCTCGCCGCTGCTTTCCTCGCGAACCTTCACGTAAGCCAGCGCTGCAGCCGGCACGGAAAACATCGACACGCAAGCCTCTGGTAAAGCCGCAGTCCAGGCGTTCGGATAGCCCAAGGCACCATAGCCGGAGCGCACCTTGCCTTCGACGTAGTCGTTGACGACATCGATGATTGTCTGAACTGCCGCTCCGGTATCGGCAGTGACGCCGACTTGCCGGGCACCGTAGATGCCTTGCAGTTTTTCGAGGGTAAGGAATTGGGTGGTCATGCCGCGTATAGCCAGCGGCCACGGCCTACCAGAGGTACTACTTTCTTGTTGCCAGCCGAGCGACCCGACCTGTAACCTAGTCGGACCGTTTCAGAACTTTTATATAAACAAAAAAAAGGCCCACATGTCCCGCTACTCCGATTACGCCCAGCTCACAGCAGTACTGCTTGCCAGCCAAGAGCCTCAGGTCGCCTTGACGTTTGACGAACTAGACAGACTCGTCGTCGGCGGCCTGTCGGAATCATCCAAAAAGTACGCCTCGATGTGGACAAACAAGGAAGAAAGCCGCGCATGGGCAAAGTCGTGGCTGGATGCTGGTCGACGTGCGTCGCTTGACGTCAGGGGCAAGCGGGTCGTGTTCACGCTCGATTCCAGTCTTGAGACAAGCGAGTTAGCTGCTGACGTAGTCGGCGAATCGACGCCGCAAGAGCTGACCGAGTACGTCGAGAGCAGTTTGAGTCTGGAACGAGACTTAGAGGAGCAAATCGTCAGCCACCTCGACGTACTGGAGCCCGGCCTCACGTTGGTGTCTCGCCAAGAGTCCAGTGAGGTGGGCCGGCTGGACCTGCTGGCGAGGGACGCCGAGGGGCGTACGGTCATCATCGAACTGAAAGCCGGGGAAGCGAAGGATTCCTCCATCGGCCAAATTGCGCGCTACATAGGCTGGTACGGTGAGAAGGAAGGTACGGCGCCGCGCGCCATCCTCGTTGCCAGCGGCTTCCCGCGCCAAGTCCGCTGGGCGGCAAAAGCAATTCCGGGCTTGAAACTGGTCACGTACCAGGTGCAGTTCAATTTCGAAGAAGCGTCGGTCTAAACAGCAAAAAAAATAAGGGAGACGGTGTCTCGCCTCCCTCATCCCACTTTAGCCGCCGAGAATAATCAACGCCATTTTCATGACGAAGATTACTACCGCCGGGTGTATTCTGAATTTCAATTCAAATTCCATGAACAGCCCTCGAGAGTAAGTCCAAAGTTTGGCGACAGTGCGGGTTGAACCGCGGCTGACGTCCCGACGAACCGCTCTCCATCGAGCGGAACGGTAGATGCCGGATGCCACCCTGGCAGAGCTACTTTTGCCTACTTTTAAACTCGAAGAATCAGAAACTCGACCAGTCTATGGTGGGAGTTGCTGAGCTGTCAATATAAACAGTTATTTGCTTGAATTGCCCGTGGGCGTCGATGGCTTGGGCAGCTTCAGCGTCCGCGACGGACTGACTGGCTTGTCCTCCGCGACGGGCGCCGGACTGGCCTTGCGCTTCCGCTTCGATGCGGCGTGCTTCAGGTAGTGCTCGAAGCTCATGCTGCGGCTCCTTCCGCTTCTGCGGCTGCAATGGTCTGCTGCGCGAGCAGTGCCGGGTCTGTTCGCTTCAGCCCAAGTTCCGCCAGGCTCTCGCAGATGGCCTTCTGCAGGAGATTGCGCTCCTTCTTGCCGTTCAAAATCTTGCAGCAGCGACGAACGTACTGGTGCAACTGCTCGCCAGCGCGAGGCTTGCCGAGGCACAGTGCATTGAGGACCATCTCGATGGCGGGAACTGCGGGGGTGTTCTGGGTGGTGGACATGGCGTCTCCTTTGTTGTGGTGTTGTGTATAGAGACAGCACAGAAAGCCCCCGAAGGGGCTTCGTGCTGCGCATCGGTTAGATGCGGTCCACTTCCAGAATCGTAATGCCTTCGGTGGCGTAGATGTTCGACTCACCGTTCGCCAGGAACTGCTGGGTGAACAGCTTGCGAGCAGCGATTGCCGGAGCGGTACCGCGCTTCACAACGATGTGGGTCGGACGGTTGTCCACCAGCTCGCCAGCGTCGTTGGTGAACGTGGCCATCAGGTCCTTCGCAGCCTGGTACGAATCGGCGGTCAGGACTGCCTTCGAACGCAGGGAGTAGTACGGCAGGCCGCCACGGAAAATCTTGCGGGCCTTCCAACCCCAGACCAAGTTGTCAGTGTCGAAGGTGTGGTCGCTGGTGGTCTCGCTTCCACCCTTCATAACGATGGAGTAGTCCTCACCGGTCTGGGTCACGCGCAAGATGGACTTCTTGGAAGCCAAGTACCAGGTCGCACCGGCACCGCCGATGTCGTTGGTGTAGCTGCCCAAAACTACTGGGTCGCCGTCACCGTCCAGTTTCACGGTGCCGTCAGCGTTCTGGTCGACGTACTCGTGAGTGCCGAACAGCGGGTCCAGGTCGAAGCCAACGACGTTGTTCTTGAACACGCCAAGGGTCTCAATCTCCTCGGTCAGGGCAGCGGCTTCGGCCAAGCGCGAGCCAATCTTGGCGCCGTCCACCGCTGGGTTATCGGTCAGTTCGTCGGACGGAATTTCGACAGTCTTCTCGAACTTCTCGCACACGAACTTCACACCGTAGCTCTTCAAGCGGGTGTAGACGCGGTTACCGACCCACTTGCGGCCAGGGCCGATACCACCCAGCAGGAACGGGCTGAAGCCGCCGTTGCCGCAAGAGTCGTCGGTCACGATTGCGGTGACCGCAGAAGTACGGGCCTTCATGTCGTCAACGAATCGAGCGGATGACGTGGTCATCAGTTCGACGAGTTGGTCTTTTGTTAGTGCCATTTTTGTTATCTCCGTGGAGTTGTTTTTGTTGTTAGATGCCGAGCTGAGCGCGGGCTTTGTCACGCTCAGCCGCGTAGGTCTGCAAGCTGACCCCGGCGGTGTTTGCGTTCTTCACTTGCTCCGCTGTCAGCCCGAAGGTCTCAGCAGGAGCGGTGACGGTGGACGAGCTACCGGCGGCGGGAATGACGCTCAGGGCCAGTGCTTTGTCTTTGATGTAGTCGGCCAGGTTGGCGCGAGCCAGAGACAGCTGCGTTTCGCGCTGTGCGGGCGTGGCCTTGCCAGAGGTGATGGCGGCGTCTACGGCGGCAATCACTTCACGCTCGGTCTCAGCAGCCTTCGCGGTGCTCAATTGGGTAGTCAGGTCAGCGACCTGTGCGGTTAAAGCGGTCACCTGGCCTTGAGCAGTTGTCAGCGCAACGGTGTCGGTCTCGGCCTTCGCGGTCAGGGTCGCCGCGGTCGCGGCACTTGCGGTCAGTGCGGTAACAGCAGCCAGAGCTGCTTCTGCGGTCGTGTCCGCAGGCAGTCCAAGCGCCTTGTTGAGTTGTTCTAGCATTTGTTTGTCTTCCGTAGGAGCGCCGGCATTAGCGGCTTGACTGGTATAGGCAGCGTCCGCGTGGTCTTCAGCAGTAGCCTCTTCGACGGTGAACGCCATTGGCATCTCGGCGGCCGGGTTGTTGGTAAGGGCTAAGCTCTTCACGCCGGTGAAGCGGATGGTTTTCTCGTCCTCCCAGTAGCCCATTCCGACGCCACTCGTGAAGCCGTAAAGCTTGTCCCCAAGTTCTTGCTTGCCAAGCGGGGTCAGCTCAGTCCACGCGTGCAGCACGCCAGGTGTCAGGCCAAGGCCCGGCTCCAGCGCGTCCGTGGTCATGGAATGAATCCAGCCCCGTGCGCGGGTGTCGGGATTGGCGCCCTCAGTGTTGTGTTCGATGTCGAGTGGTAGCAGGCGGCCTTTCGACGCGTGCAAAGCGATGAGCGTTGTAGCGTCGTAAGCCATCTGCACTCCGAACCGGTCGTCATAGGCGAAGGTGGTGAATGGAGATGCGGGGAAGACAGGAAGAGCCACCAGCTCGACCGCCTCAGATTCGGCAGTGAGCGAAAGCAGCTTCGTGACTGTGCCTGCGCCAAGTTGCGCACGGAACGGCGCTTTGACGAGCTTCTTGCGGGCTGGAGCGGAGTTGGACTTGTTCATGCCCCGTGTAGAGACGGTGGCCATGAAAAAGGCCCCAAGGTCTCCCCTGGGGCTTCATGCTGCCGGCGCGGTTACAGCGTCTCGGCGTATGCGATTGCCTCTGCTTCGGTCTTGAAGCGCTTCACGAACAAGTCGTTCACGTAGACCACCCAAAAAATACCCTCGTGCTTGATGGAGAAGTTGGTGCTCATCGGGCTGATAGTGCTCATTTACTGCCTTTCGTTGTTGTTGTTTTTGTTGTCGCGATACCGCCTGTTATGCGATTTTTTCGGCATACCGGAAGAACGTGGAAAGCAATGCCTCGCGCGACATGTCTAGTTCACGCACGGCGTATTTCCCGGACTCGAGCTTCTCGACGTAGATGAGCACGAAGATGTCAGCGAACGGGTCAAGGTACGTCGCGGCCATAGGCGGTGCGTAGGTGCTCGTGATGAGCGGATGGCGCGCAGCGATTTGACGTGCAACCGAGCCAAACTCGGTGAAGCCAACGCGGAACCATCCAAATGGCGCGAGCACGTCAAAGTCGTCGTCAGTGAGGTTTACGACAGCTACAGCATGTGCTGAGGCTTCGACACCTGCCACCGGCATCACAGTCGACTTGAACGGCGAAGCCACATATCGAACTTCATCAACCTCGACGATAGTCAGCTTGCGCGCGCGAACTAGGTTGTCGAGCTTCGAACCGAACAGCGTGCGTCCATCAGGTCGACTTGCCAGGCCAGCATCCAAGCCGCCGCCAGGGCTGTTTGCACCGAACGCGCCAGTCAGCGGCTCAGCTGTGACGGTATCCGGATTGAACACATAAAAGTCGTAGCCACGGCCGATGCCAATGCACGCAGTCTCTCCCTCGACGAAGTAGCTGAAGCACTGAGGAACCAAGGGGCCGGTTGATTGAGTGCTTGCGGAGTACACCTCGGTCCAGTCGAAGCCGTCCACGTCCCAGACGATGAAGTTATGCTGGTCGTCATCTGTCTCGACGACAGCTGCAACGCGCTTGACGCCGGTCTCCTGGATGACTCCGAGCACGTCGAACGCAGCGATTCGACGCACGCCAGCGGCTTCTATGGCAGCCGGCCAAGCGCTTAGCCCACCGACCCAGTTACCACCTGCCTCGCGGAACTGCACGCTGTACGCGCGAATAACGCCACCTGCGCCGGCATCCGGCTCGTACAAGAAGTACCCGTTGTTCGCGCGGCCGACGCAATACGTGCCACTGACGCCGGCTACGGGGGCGCTGTCCAGCTCGCGAAGGGTCAGGGTCACATCGGCCGGGCCGTGGCCTTGGTCGACACCCCCGAGTAGAAGTCCATCGACGAATCGATAGTTCGCAGGAGCTGGCAGGTCCCCACGGATGGCGATGCGCGTTCCGAGAGGTAGACCGTCGCCAACAGAGCCACCGCCGGTGCTGCCGCAGTTGTTGAAGATGCTCATTGCACCACCTCCACCGCTACGGTGCCACCGGCGGCTTCAACGCGGACGCCGGTAATGGGGGAAGTGATGTCGGTTGCCTTCGGAGTACTGACCACGCCATCAGGGCCCATGGCAGAGAGAATCCAGCGTGCCATGCCGGCAGCGATGCGTTCCGGAGGACTGCAGGTGATGCTTACTGTCGCGGTTGCGCCTTCGGCGGGATGCACTGCAAGGGTTGCTGGTGATGCCGAAACGAAGTCAGTAAAGACCAGCGGAGTGCCAGGCAGGACGGTCTCGTCCGCGATGGCGACTCGAGGCGTTTGTGTATAGGACATTTTTGAGAATCCAGTGGGTTGCTGTACGTTGTCTAGCAAGCCGCAGCGTCCTTGCCGCGGCCACTTCACTGGAGATTCAAATGAGCTTCGCTTCGTTCATGTCGGGCCTGTGGGACGACATCTTTTCGCCGCCGTGCGCGCAGGACCCATGCAGCACCGGCTTCGCTGATATCGGCACCTCGAACAGCATCGATATGTCGAGCAGCAACGACGACTGGGTCAGCGCCCACGGCACGCAGTGCGACTACCAGCCGGCTGCCGAGGCCTTCGACATCTTTCAAGGCGGCGGCACGTTCGATGCCTTCGACTCCGGCTGTTCGTTCAGCTCGTTTGACTAAAAAAAAAGCCACCCGAAGTTGGGTGGCCAAAATAATGCAAGGACAAGGAAGGAAAAACAAAGCAACAACAGAACCCAGCTACTGGAGGATATAAGCCTCCGCCGGTGCGGCCAGCTGGAAGTACTGGTCGGTGAAGTACGGCGCCTGTGGCGTAGGTTCGTCGGGCAAGCAGCAGAAGATGTTCAGGTGCTCAACCTTCCGCGGATGCGCCCGGCCGAGCAGGTGCTGAACAGACATGAGCCGGTCGAACGCATGAACTTCATGGTCTGCCTCGACCACAGCGATGGGCTCGTTCGAATCAGCACTTTCAATCAAAAACCGTCTCATACAATACTCTCCATAGGTGGTGGCCTGATACTGTGTATAGACACCAGGGCGCTACACCTTGGACGGGCGGCTCACGTATCGTCCCCTGGCCGGATGGGAAGTGTTCTTGGAAGAAGTTCTTCCTTAGCCAGCGCAGCTTTCTATCAGTTCCCTGGAAAAGGACGTTGTCCTCGACAGCAGTTCTTCCAAAGACACAAGTTCTTTTCCCAAGAGGGGGATGGCTTCGGCAGATGCTCCGGTAGGCCTCGGTGGTGCTTCTTCCCAAGTCTTAGTCTTTGAAAAGACTGCGGGCTCAGGGAAGACGTTCAGGATGGGCGCTCATTCTCAGGGCTGGCCTCGGAAAAACGCGCGGCCTCTGTATGGTGTATAGGCTGTAAGCCCCAGCATTCATGCGGCCTCCAGCCCGGTCGGGTGTACAAAACTGCCGCGATAAGTGTGTGTTCTTGCCGCTCCTTCCAGCCCAACTGCACAAAATCGCCCAGAAAGGTGTGTGATTCCGCCAGCGCCTCTCAGCCGGAAAGGTGTACAAATCTGCCGCCCGTATAAAACTATGTTTATAGACGTGAGACATCTTAAGGAGTCTCACCATGTCACTCACACCAGAACATGCGGCCTACGTAAAACACGTCGCCACGCACAAGCCAAGCAAAGAAGAACAAAAAGCGGCCAAGGCACGCGAAATTCCGCGTCTCGGTAAGGACTCATTGCCTCTTTCGCCGTTCTTGCTCAAGAGCGCGCTGTTTTCCGCGGTCTCTCACGGCCCTCGCGTTCTCTATCCGACTTTCGTCGAACTGGCTGCGTACCCCGGCTACAAAGTTGAGTTTCGAGGCGAAGAGCTTCGGCAGGATGACCGCATGGTCCTGCTCTCGTTAATCAAAGCAAGGGCAGACGCGCGAGCAAAAGAGCCAACGGTGACTGCCATCGACGTGTCGTTCACCTTTGTGCCGCGTACATTCTGCGTTAAATATCTCGGATGGCCCGACAGCGGTGAGAGCACCAAAAAACTAGAGGCATGCCTCACGCGCCTGCAAGGTGCGAGCGTCCGCCTCTACGGCGAGCGATTCGGCACGCATTTGTATTCTTTCGTGTCAGATGCCGTCATGTCGCCGGGGGAGTGGCGAGTATGGCTTTCCCCGTTGCTCGCTACGATGTTCAGTCGCCCTGTGACTTACCTCAAACATAGCATTGTTGCCGGTGCATTCGGACTTGATAGCTGGATTTATGGCTACGTTGCAGCCGACCGCTGCGTAGACGACGACGGCATCTCACGAGAGCATTTGCGCAAGCTTTGCGGCCTGACGGGCTATTCACAGAAGGAATTTAACCGCCGATTGAAGCTCGCCCTCGAGAAGCTCCAGGCGCTGGGCGTCATCACCGGTTTCAAGTCTTCGGGTGACCGACTGGATATTTACAAAGCCTCGATTGTCGACCCCGAAGTGCTTATATAAAAAGATGCCCCGGCCACCACGCTGGGGTATTTTCATGAGACCTACGCCCACCCTCGACCGCACGCCTCCTATGCTCACAGAACTTTGGAACCTACTCCTGACGCCTGACGGCTTCGTAATCGCCGCCTGCGGCTTCCTCATCCCCATCCTGCGCCCGGAATGGTTCGGCGTCCACTTCGATGACGACGCCGACACCGGCACTGAAGGTTGAACGCAAAGAAAAAGCCCCACGAGGGGGCTTTTGAATCAGACCGTTTGAGTGGCCTTTTTGCGGCGGGGACGCACGGTGTTGAACAGGGCAATTGCAAGAAGCATCGCTGCGCATGCCGGCCGCGGGTTCAGTCCAAGCAAGCCAGAGGCTGCGAAAACTGCCAAGCCGGTGCTGAGGCTGTATTCATCGAGACGGTGCCGGGATGCCACGTGAAGAACGGCTTCGGTGAACACCGTCAGCAACAGTCGGGGATAGGCGAGGAAGTTTTCGGGATGAATCATCTTCGCCAGCTTCAGGGCTTGCACCGCGAACGCCGCACACATGTAGACGACGACCGGGATGACGACGAAGAACGCGGTGGCGTCGAGTGCTGCTTGAATGTTGTTCATTACTCTCTCCAATTCGAATTGACCTAACACGCACATCTCCCCGGGTGCTAGCCCGTGGAGTGAGGAGCGGGCTAGCGTGGGGACCGGCTGCAGACCGGACAAGTGAGACAACCTCACCTGCACTACGTGTAGGTACCGTTTATATAGATTTGGTCGTAAAACTAAACGACCAGCTCCTGGCTCGCCAGCTTGATGCTTCGCTCGAGCAGCGCGGCCAAGCGCTTTGCGCTGTCATCTGGGGGGCCTTCCCAGCCTGGGTCCACACCCTCCAGCGTGGTCATGGTCTCGCCGGTGACCTTGTCAACGTAAGAGCGCTCGACCAGTTCGGGAATGCTGGTGTGCGCCTGTCCGTTTTCTATAAGCAGCTTTGCGTCGGCACGCGATACGGCGGTCATCTTGCAGCGGCAGTTGTGGCCGTTCTGCGGAAAGATACGAGCCGCCAGCGCACTGAGTTTGGGCAGCAGCAGCCCATTCCAGCGAGCGTGAGCCGGCCGCACACGCTCATCGCCGCGAGTTTCATATAACCAGAACTGCTTCGTCCTGTCCGCCAGGCCCTGCGCACGGTAGCCCGCGTTGTATGCCGTCCCCAACGTGTTCCGCATCAACAGCCGCGCCTTCTGCTCAGACAAGCCTTGGCCGACAATCTCCCGCAGCTTGGCCACGTCCAAGTCATTTGCATCGAGCTGGCCATCGCGCAGCGCGCGGCTGATGCGATTCAGGACGCGCTGAGTTTTGTTCGCCACAGCGATGCGTGCCGCGTACTCGCTCAGCTCGTACTTCTCCTTGGCCAGGATGGCCAGCCTGTCTTGCAGCTTGCGGTCGTCCACGTCGACCTTCAGTGACTTCAAGAACGCCTTGGAGTAGCGCAGCGCCGTCGCCAGCGCCTGCTTCTTTAGCGTGGCCATGGTCAGGCCTCGACGTCGGTCAGCTCGACACCTTGCTCGCCTGCTGCGCGCGCGCCCGTCATGCCCGCGGTCAGAACCGCACGCAAGCCGCCGACATCCGCGTTTTCAATAAACGCTAACAGGTCCGCCTTGACCGCCTCGATGCCTTTGGACGCTGAACCTTCAACAACTGATAGCAGTGCAGCGTTGAGCGCGTTGTCCGCTGCGATGTAGCCCTCGTCCGCAAGCAGTTGGGCCTCGTAGGCGTCCAGCTCATCAGTTCCATGGCCGGATGCCGCGAAACGCGCGCTGAGGCTGTTTGCGGCCTTGGCAGGAGCATTGCCTGGCTCCTCGGCTGGGTCCGGCTCAGTCGGTTCTGGCGCCCCAAGGGTAGCTTCGTCCTCGGCCGGCTCACGTAGACCCAGCTTGTCTCGAATCTCATCCTGGGACACCTTCAAGCCCAACGGGACGAGCTTGGCCAAAGCCTCAGACAGGACAGCGACGTCTTCAGGCTCCTCGAAGAAGAACCGTACCTTCGGCACCGGCGTGCCTTCCGGGTAGTTGAATTTGACGTAACTCGTGACGGCACCTTCGCGAATGCACGCAGCGATGGCTTTTGCCAGGCTCCGAATCTTGCGCGTGAAAGCCTCGCCGTGCACGGTACCCAGCGCGTGCGAGCCACCACTGCCGGTGTTGCCGGTGCCCGTGGTCAGGACGGCGCCGGTCTTCCGCTTCGTGATTTGCTCATCGAAGTAACGCACGAATCGCTCGTACAGCTCTCCGGAAGCACCTTTTGTCGAGCTTTCCAGAAACTCGATTTTCATGCCCTCCGGCACACGCGCCCATGCGTCGATACCCAGTTGCGTCAGCGCGCGGTCCAAGTCCTTGACGGACTTCTTCAGCTCTGGCGAACCGTAGCCACCAAGCTTAATGGGGTCGTACGTACCGACGCGCAGCGGCTGCCCGACAACCTCCAGCAGGCCAGCCCAGTCCTTGATGCCGAGAGTCTTCAATGCTTTGTAGAAGGCCCCAGCGTAGCCATGCGAACGGAGCACCGGCAAGCCGTAGCCGTTCATCGCCAGGTACATGAAGACGCCCTTCTTGAGGGGCGTGGGGACTCCACCGGACTCGGCAGGCAATAGGAGCGGCGTGCGCGCATCGCGCTTGTCGAACGTGAGCCACGCCGGATTGACCGGCACTACGTCTTCCAGCGTCCAGTGTTGTGGATTGGATGTGTCCCAGAACATCTCAGCGCACGCGTACCCAAAGTCCTCGTAGCCGAGTAAGTGCTCAACGATGGACTGAATGCAGTCCAGGTCAAGCACGTTGCGCTGCACATCCTCCGCGACCTTCTTGTCACGCGCGAGCGGTCCGCCAGGCTCAGCGATGAGCGGCGCCGCCGTGAGCGCCTCGGTCACGGCTTCGCTAGCACTCGCGTAATTCATGTCTTCGCTGATGACGGCCTCAACCAAGCGCACGAAGCCTTGGATGTCACCTTGCTTGGCGCGCTTGAGCTGGGTCAGAACGGCAAGCGGCGTATCGCCCATTGGCACGATGTCGTCGATGGCTCGACGCACCTGTCCCGTCGCCTGCGTTGGGACAAGCGGCGCGGTTGGGTATGCGACTTGTTCGCTCAGCTCGGCACGCGATGCCGGTTGGTCTTGCAGCACTTGGGGGGGCTGATGCCCAAACGACATCAGTCGCTGAAAGAAGCCGGGTTTATTGTTTTTTTCATTCATCGTCGTCATCGTCGTCGTGGACACGCGGAGCGCCGAAAATCGACCCGCGCGTATTGGAAACCCGCGGTGCTCCGCGGTATTCCGGGGCCTCGTGCTTCTCAAAGGTGTAGCTAGATTGCGCGTGCAAAGCGGCCTGCACGATGGAGTCAGCAAGGTCCCGAACTTTCCCGGCCGGGAACACCGACAGCTGCGCCAACGCCTGTTCCGCCAGTGGCGTCCCTTCAACCATGGCCACGCGCCGCTTGTAGAAGTGCGGCAGCGCCGCGTGAGCGCGCATGTTCTTGCTGCCAATCGGCGTAAATTCCGTGATGTGCCAGCGCCAGGTCGGGTCCTCTTGAAGAATCTGCGTGAGCGCTTTGCCCCAGTCCTTCTGCTCGATGATGACCGTCGCAGGCTTGTGGATGGCAGCCATGTTTTTGAGCCGTTGGATGAACAGCGGCGACGGCTCCCGACCACTCCATCCATCGACGAGCAGCATGTCGGTCTCGCGCGCACCGAAGACGGTAAGGCCGTAGGTGTCGTTCTTCTCGGATTGGCCCTGTGCCGTGTCCACCGAAAAGAAACGGAAGGACGTGCGGATACCTTCGGATGGCCGCACCATCTTGATGTATTCGCGCTTGATATCGCCGCCGCCATCGGGAACAGGCATCTGCTGATGTTGAGCGCTGTAGGGGCCCGGCGTCAGGTCTTCCTTCGCTTCAGCAACCCTGTCCGGCCCAAATCCCGCAGGAAACAGCAACTCCCCGCGCTCCGTGCGCCAGTCTTCAAAAATAGTCGTCACGCAGTGCCGGCTGGGGTCATATTCCGTGGGAAGGCAGAGGACTTCGAAACCGCGCTCACGCGCAAGACCGCCCGCGTCTTCTTCATGAAGCCGCTGCCCGATGATGACCCGGCGGTAGGGCTTGCCAATTTGGCCTCGAGTTGCCGCCGCTTTGAAGTGCGTCTGCATAGTGAGGCGTTCAGCCTCGCTGTACGCATCACGCATGTTGAGCAAGTCGTCGCCGACCCACATGTTGAACCTGTAACCCGTCACGCTTGAAGTAGTTGACAGTGCCTTGCGGTACCCGCTGCGGTTGTTCTTGATGAACGACTCGCTAGTTTTAGTCAGCTGAAAGATATGGCCGTACAGCCGCTGATACCGGTCTGACTGAATGAGAGCCAGGCACTTACCCGACGCGTCCCGGGTCAGGTCAAGCGCGTAAGTCGAGAAGCCCAAGCGATAGCTCGGGTTGCTGCAAGCGCCCCACACCCAAGCCGTAAATGCCACGGCCACCACCATCGACTTGCCGTACCCTGGGCCAATTTCAATGCTCAGCTTTGGAATTACGCCCTCGTAGACCGCCTGCATGTGGTCACAGATGGCCTTGGTGTGGCGAGCCTCGATGTAGGGCGCTGCTGGCTCCATCTCAGGCCAGAAGTACTTGAAAAACTCGTAGAAAGAGCGCCGATGCAGCTCGCGTAAGACGTGGTCCAGCGACGGCAGCAGGCCTGCCAGCGCCATCGCGCCCGGCATCGCCAGTGGTGTTGGAAGTGTTGTGCTACTGCTCTGTGGACGTTGCATCCACCGTATAGCTGCCTACTCGGACTTACAGCGTCATCGCCCAGCGCTTTTGAGCAGCCATCAGGGCTTGCAGAGCCGCATGCACGTCGCCCTCGATGTACGCCGGCGCCAAAAGCTCGTCGAACGGCTCTTCTGCGTGGTTGACGTCAACTCGCCAGAGTGCGGGTCCGACTTTGAGCGCTGTCACGAGGGCGTCGGCCGCCGGCGTAGTGAACTTGGTCGCGCGGACCGTCAGGCCGGGCTGGCTATAGAGGAACGAGTACTCGTCAGGGGTGAGCACATAGAGCGTATCGGACATGAAAAACTGCTGCAAATACTGTGAGTTGCAGCAGTCTATAGCACCTGTATATGCCACAGGTTACGCTTCTTCTGGTGCCGGTGACACTCCACCGATGACGCGGGTGAGCACGAGCAAATCTTCTGTGCTGACGTTCGTTAGGTCGATGGCTGCGGTCACGTTAGAGTTTTCGGTCTTCAGCGCTCCGCCGTCTTTCCCAGTCAACTCGGTCTTGGCCACGTAAAGGCCATGCAGCTTGGCCTGCTGGTCGCCAGCTGCCAGTACCAGCTTGCCAGCCTCGATTGAGCGCTCGTCTTCCTCATCAAGCGCACGCCGTTCATTCACGAGCGCGATTACCTCGGCGCGGGCCTCGATGCGCGCGAACGCCGCGGCAGCACGGTCGACTGCTTCCTCCCGAACAGCCGTCCAGGCTTTGTGAAACAGCTTCGAGACGGCGACGTGTGAGATGCCCATGGACTTGCCAATCTCACGGAACGATTTGCCCTCTTCATAGAGCTTGAACACTTGCAGTTGGCGTGACGAGGCGACAGCCGCACGTGGCGACGCCCGCGGCTTGGCCGCAGGTTTATTGCTCGCTGTCTTCGTCTTAGCCGTGGCCATGGTCAGTCTCGTTCGTCGAAATGGTTGTCGTTTGCTGCATAGATGCGGACCACCGTGCAGCCTTGATTCTTCTTCGCCGGCAGCTGTCGCATACGCGGCGCCTCGGGCATCGCCTTCGGGTTGTCGTCGCGGATAAGGCCCAGTCCATCGGGGTTCCGGGCCGATGGCATCACAAGGCAATCCAGCAAGGGCTTCAGACCGCCGAAGGCGTTGTCCCAATCCAGCGACCCGGCGCTATGCCGCTCAACCTCCAGGGCCGATAGCTCGATGGGCTCGGCCGGAAGCTCGCCGCCCAGTGCCTCAGTGACCAACTTCCGGAAGTCCTCGCGCAGCTTCTTGTACGCGCGGAAGTGCATGTTCTTGACGGTGTTGTTGCTGGGCGTTGCCATCGGCAGCACCAGCTCGAACACCGGTTTAGCGTTCATCAGTGCCCCGCCGTTTTTGCGAGCAAGAACAAGACCGCGCAGGCCGTTGGCGCCCCCAGCCAAGACACCAATTTGATGACGCCGCGCGCTTCCAGCTGCGTGCGCTCGATGCCTCGCAGGCGGTCCTCGTGGTCCTTGAGGGTCTGTTCCAGGGCGGTGGCAATGCGGGCGATGGAAGCGTTAGTCGCGTGCATTTCGGCTCGGAGCTGAGCCAGTTCTACTGCGGTTTTGTCATTTGGAGCGGTCATTTGCAGGCGTCTAAAAGGGTTTCGAGTTGGGCGGAGTACGACCGCCAATCGACGACGCTCGACGCGTATGCGCGTGCAACATCAGCTGGCTTACTCGGGTCTAGAGAAGCCAGTCTGGAAATTGGTTTAGCGGGCCGCTGAGACTCAGCGGCTGCTGGACAGCCCTGCGGCACCGGAAACGTCTGCGGCTGCGTGGCGCAGCCTCCCAGGGCCACCATGGCGACGATGAGGGCCAAGACGCGCTTCATGGCTGACGCTCCAGCGCTGGACCCTGCTTGACCATCCACTGCACGGCGCCGGCGCAGTCGTTTGGCACCGGTGCGCTCTGGATGCTCTCAATCTGGCGGGCGGCTGAGGCCGCTGTGCGGGCTGCTGAGGCGATGGCGGCCTTTGAGGTGCGCTCGCGCTGGGCGGCGTCGGCCCGGAGCGCGGCGGTGGATGCTTCGAAGGCCCGGATAGTGGACAGCCGGCCGGCGGACGTGGCGCGTTCCTCCTGGAGCTGCAGGTGCTCGATGTACACGGTCAGCGTGAGCCCGCCGACCACAGTCAGGGTGGCCAAGGTACGGTACGGCATTAGGCGAGCGATGAGTGCGGCCCACATCACTGCACCTCGCCGTCATGCTTGTCATCGTGGCACTCGATGCTGCGGACCCGCAACCAGGCCACAACGATGGAGACTGCCACGGAAGCGGCGACCAGTCGCCAACCGGTGAGAAGCTCACCGAGGGCCGGAAGCTGGTCCTTCAACGCTTCCGCACCGGCGAGCAGCACCGGCACGGCGGCGCTGAACCACACGGTCAGGGATTTTTGGGCGGCGCGAGCCTTGGCCCGGAGATTTTTGCGAGTCTTTTTCATGCCCCGTGTAGCGAGGCATGAAGGAGCCAGCCAGTTAGATGGTCACATCAAGGACAGCCAGTTTCCTGCGGTGCTCTGGAACCTCATGGCCCTCCGCCAGTGCCTGCATCACGCTGCGCAGCGCCACTTTCCGAACGCCAGCCATGGCTTCGGAGTCGTGGCCAAACCGAGCGACGGCTTTCCGGATGTCGTCTACCGACTCCGAGAGCAGCGAGGCCGTCACCTCATCCTCGGGAATAGTCTTCCCTACGCCCGAGACTTGGTAAAGCCACGGGCACATGTCGTTCCGGCCTTGTTTGACCAATTCCTCGGCCCGTTCGAGCGCCTCGATGCCCGAGCCGTTTTCGCCAACCGCCGCGCGCCAGGTCTCGATGATGTGGTCGCGCATGTGCTGGCACAGAATCTCCAGTTCCTTGTCTCCACCTGCCTGGTGCAGTTGGTCGTGCAGCTCGTCAAGCTGCTCACGAATGCCATCCAGGAACGGGTGCCAATCGAACGGCAGGTCACCCTTTTTAAGCTCGTCCCCAACGGCTGTCAGCCCGCGGCGAACCTCGGCCAAAGCCTGCGCATCTTTGATACGAGCGTAGTAGACGTCGGTAGTGGTCACGGCCCGGCGCTCGGGCGCGAACAGGGGGTTGTTGTAGCGGCGCTGGAGGTGGCGTTCGTGTGAGCCCGGATGCTCGGACCATTTCCAACGTGGGTAGCTGGCCGCGTTGAAGGGGCCGATGTGGTGGACCATAGGCTCCCATATCCGTGGCGTTGCCTGGCTTGCATGAAGGAGGCAGGTCGCAATTTCCCAGTCAGCATCGTCCAGCTTGTCCTTGTCGAAGTAAGGGGACTCTGGAAGCTTGGTCAGGAAGGCTGCGGAGAGGAACCAGTGGAAAGGAAGTTCAACTGTCTCGCCACCAGCGGTGTACTGGCGCTTTTCCTGCGGAAGGTTCTCGAACGATTGGCGCACTTCGTCGATAAGAGTCAGCAAGGATTCAGCCTGTACTCCTTTGTCGCCGCCCCACGTGTTGTCCAAGTAAAGGCAGTAGGCGTCCCGGGCCATCCGCGTCGCAACTTGGCCGTGGGTCTCCTGGAACTTCCAGAACCAGAGCGCTAGCTGGAGCGCTTTGCAGCCCGCTTCAGCGATGGGCAGCACATCTGGCGCCAGATTGGTGTCCGGAGCGCGCCAGTCGTTGAACGGAGGCAGCTCACGCCCGATGAACAGTGCTGCCAGCATCTGGACCGCGCCATAGCTGTCCGTCGCCCACTCCATCGGCGCTTCCGCCGGCTGCTGCGGATTCTTCTCCCAGAACTTCCAACCCATCCCATTCCCCAGTTCGTGTTGTTCTTGTCGGCCGTATAAAAACGCGACCAAGTCGGCCCGCATCAGTTTTCTATACACAGTGACTGCCTTGTGGCAGAGGACACAACTGATGAGGAAATGACATGAAAACAGAAAATGCTAACAATAGTCAACTTTTGCTGCTGCCGGCACCGACGAAGCGAATGGCACCAGTGGCGCAAGTGACCTGGTACAGGTCGAAGTGGGGCTCGGCGGTCTTTGAGCTGCGGCTGGACCAGAACACCGTTATTTGTGCGGAGCATCCGTCACTGATTGCAGCAGCGCTGCACACCGCCGGCGCTGAAGTTGTCGAGTTTTCCAACGTTGAGCACGACGAACGCCGCGACTACAGCACCAGCCTGCCAATGTGCCTCGACGACCTGGTCTCGTTGCGGCAACTGGCGGGGGACGACGAAGAGCTTGCGGCGACGCTCACAATCATGACCGCGTCGTTGATTTATCTGACTGACATGCAGGTAAATCAGCGTGTATCGGCCGACCTGCCGACGATGCTGCACCACTGGCATGCCGCCTGTTTGCTGCTGAAAGACCACAACGTCGTCAACCGGCCGCATCACCCCGTCCCCGCTGACTGGCCCGAGTGGCTGTGGCACAGGCTGCAACACACGTACTACCCAAATTTCACGCGTTGTGAGATGGAACTGTTGGGGGCGATGGAGCCTCCGAAGCTTGAAATACCCGCAGAACTTTGATTACAAACGCGCCTCCGGGCGCGTTTCTCATTTGCAACTTAAATTAGCGTGTGATATATGTTTACGACCAAAGTTATATACACAGCGGTGCTACACGTTATAGAAGCAGGGGCATCCAGCCACTGCGAACCAAAGGACATAACAGATGAATCAGAATAACTCGAAACACGTGGTCGTAACCTTCATGCCGGCCGACACTGATGAAGTGAAAATGCAGCTGAACATCAACGGCCAGACCGTTTTCGAAAGCACCAAGACGGACGTATTTGTTGGCGCGCTGCACTGCGTCGGAACTGAATCGTTGAACTTCCACTTCTTCCCTGAAGCGGGCGACAAAGTGGTCCCGGCGCAGTATCCGCTCAAGCTGGAAAGCGCGTTCGAGCTGGTTGAAGAGACTGACGGCTTCGAAACGAAAAAACTGATGCAGCTGATTCACTCTTCGCTGCAACTCCATGACGCTCACAAACTGGTCACCAGGGATGCAGCGGTAGCCGCCTGGAAGGTCGCCCAGTCTGAACTGCCGGACGCGCTCATCGTAAACAGGGTTGAAGACCTGCCGCGCAGGCCAAGGAACTAACTAAATCAGCAGCACATTCATTCAAAAACGCCTCGGTCTCCGGGGCGTTTTGCTTTCAGCGCTCAGAATTGCCGAGATATAACGTTTCGGTATGGCAATCTCAAAATATCGTGAAAAATATCATGACGAAAAATAGGTGAAAAGTGGCCTTACCCCCGTTTTTCGCGGGGGTGCTGTGTCTATACCAAGAAAGGGGCAGTGAAGCCTCACTTGGAGACACCATGAAAACCAAAAAGAAGAAGTACACCGTCGCCGCCGCAGTGCGCGCGGTCATCTGCGGCCCACGTACCGCTTGGGCACTGCCCACCGGGCTGGTCGACCTGGCCGGAGTGGTCTACGCGTACCACATCAATGGCCGGAACAATACCGCCGACCGCACGACCTGGCGCAGGTACGAGCGCGAAGCACGCCGCTTGTTGAAAGCAGGTGTGGCGGGAGGTGCTCGATGAGCCGCCGCGCGCTTCCACACTCGATGAGTGCTGCTGTCGGCGCCGAGCAAGTCAAGGTCACGGTGCCGCAGATGCTCGCTCTGCTGGCAGATGGACGTGGGCCTCGGTTTGTGTGCCAGCGCGGCAGCAAACCTGGCTATAGCGTCACGGCGTACTGCCCAACTGCCCACGTCATCTACCGCGCCCACAGCCCGGCTGGCTTGGCCAGTGCCTTGAAGGGCATCGCCCATGGCCGGATGGGAGACCTGCGCATCTTGGCTGCGAACCAGCGCCTATCGGACACGCTGGACTTCGTGCAGCCGCTCGAACGCCCAATGCTTTACTGAAAAACAACCACAACTATCGGAGACATCACCATGAACACCACCAACACCATCAAGAAGACCCCGTTCTACAACAGCAAGCCGCTGGCGGTCGCCTTCGAGCCCCTCGAATACCACGACATTCCGCGCTTCCCCAGCGATGCCGAGCATCGAGACATCCTGTCCGGCATCCTCAAGTCCGCCGGTGCGGCCAAGCTCATTGAGACCGTCGCGACTGAAGCCGTCGAGTTGGTTCAAGCACACGCTCGCAAGTGCGCCGGCGAAGCATGGAGCGCAGCTGCCGCCGAGTTGCACATGGCCGCAATCGACTTGGCCATCGAGTACAGCCTCGACATGGACAAGTACGTCGTCGCTGACTTCATCGTCAAGCGCATCCGCGACCGCCTCGGCCTGACCGTTTGCACGCGCACTGGCCTCGAGCACCTTCGTGCGCTGCTGCTCGACACCATCGGTCCGATTTGCTACCTCGCCGGACAGCAAGAAGAGCTGGAACTGATGCACTAATCCCGGAGCGGGTCGCTAACCATGGCCCGCTCTTTCCACACCTGGGCGACCGCGGCCTTTCGACGGCGGACCAAGGACAGAAACCACATGAATCAGGCATAGCGAGCGCTCCAGGCGGGGCGCGTTGACACAAATTCCGCCGTGGAGCCTCAACATGCTGAATACGCATGTGTTTTCCCCTTCGTCCCAACTGGACAAGGACCTGTTCGAACTGATGCTGCTGGACGCGGCCACCAACTCGACTCCGACGTACATTGCGGACGTCGAAACCGACCCTGCAAACTTTGAGCGCTACTGCGCCGAAGGCCGTATGCGGGCTGAAGCCAACGCGCGCATGAAGGGCAATGCGTGGCGGCGTGAGGACCAGCTCACGCCAGGTCAGGACCTGACGGTCGACGAGCTGGGCCGAGTGGGCGAAGGTGCCATCGAGGAGATGCTCGGCCTCGATGTCGCGCCGGTCCTTGCTGACAGCACCGACAGGCGCCCCGATAAGACCTTGGCCGGCGTCAAGTTTGACGTCAAAACGGCTACGCCACGGCCGGGCGATAGTTTTGCGGTCCCCTGCTACAAAGTAAAGAATGGCGGCTACGACGCGCTGCTACTAGTCCAGCACCTTGAGCCAGGACTCGCGCGGGTGTGGTGCTGCAAGTGCAAGCCGGAGGGCCTGGCGTGGATGAAGCTGGGTGGGGCGCGCGGCAAGACGGCGTTTTGGCGTATTGCGTGCTCGCCGGAGTCGCAGGCCTAGTACTTCTCGTGGTTCATCAAGCTGCGCAGGTGCCGAAGCTCGCCTGCGCAGCTTTTTGCGTTCCGCACATCGGACTCCAGCGCCTCAATGCTGGCTATGGCAGCTGCGTCCGTCACTGCCGTCTGGGCGCGACGAACCAGCATTGACAGCGTCCATGCGGCATCGAGCGCCAAGTGGAGCTGAGGGCTGTCAGCGTAGGCGTCACCGGGGTCTTTGCCCTTTTTGACGATGGCAGGGTTCCACGCAGGGTTCTTCATGAACGTCGGCACGCCACCCGGCATCGCCTGCAGATAGCCGTGGACCAAGCTGTTTCGGTACTCGCAGATGTCATTCGCAGCTTGGCCTGCGATGCACAGCACAGCGTTCGCCTTCTTGCTGAATGAAGGGTGTCCCTGGCCGAAGGTCTTGAACTGGTCCTTGGTGCCCATGGCACGCGCGTTCACGTTCGCCATCGCAAGCAGGCAGGGCTCCAAGCCGGTCTCGAACAGCCCATAGGCCACGACGAAGGCGCCAATGAGCTGCAGGTGCTCCGGCGTGAAGGTGAGCTTCTCCAATCGGCCCAGAATCAGGCCTGCTTTTTCCTCCGGCGTGTGACGCGGCATCGCTCCTCCCTCCATTGCGGCCAATGGCCTACTTTTTCATTCGCTCGAGCACTTTAGCCGCGGTGACGTTGGCGTTGACGGCCTGCCGGCTCATCGCCGCGCTGGAATACACGAGAATTGCATCGTTAAACTGTGCTGGCCCCATAGTTTTCAGCTTTGCAAGCTCCGCCTCGCTGAGATACTTTGTGACCTTGTGCTTGATGCCCCCATCCGCATCCCGCAGTACGTTGGTAATTGTCAGCTTTTCATCGTTATAACTAATCTCATGGGTATTGCCGCTGCTCGGGTCAAAGTCCAAGTGCGGTTTCTTATCAAATCTGAATATCGCCAACGCATTTTCTCCCTGTTTTCCTTGCTTGCTTAGTGGAAACAAGCCATTTTGTTAGCATAACTCAGCCGCAGCAGAATCTACAACCACCGCTGAGCCAATTTGGCTAGCAATTTCGGCAACTGGTCTGGTATTCTTCTTTCTGCAAATAACTAACAACATCCACAGGGCAAAGAAATGGGAACCAGGAAGATATTGGCAGTACTGACGGGAGTAGTTGCGGGGTCATTCTTGGTAGGTTGTGAGACCATGATGGCTCACTATCGGATGGGCGACATGACGCTCAACCACATAGCCAAGGGTAGCGCGGCAGTGAACGTGTGCCTGGCGAACGGCGTAATCGACAAGAACGTTGCGTTTGCCTACGCCAGCGTGAGCGCGCAATTGCTCGACATCAGCGTGCTCGACCGTGATGCCTACAAGCGCGCCTACGAGACCAATCTTGCCGGGTTCGCTGCGGACACAAGCAATATACGGTACCACTGCAATCAGCTCGAGCAGGGACTGCCCAAAGTTACGCAGGACTATGCAACGCTGTACGGCAATATCGCACGCGATTTGTCACTCGCTCGCGCGCAAGAGCAGCGTGAGATGGCGACGATGATGGCCAACTTTGGTAGCAACTGGGCGAAGCCAGTCGCACCTGTTGCGTACAACTGGCCCAAGGTCTCCTACGCAAGCACCCAGCCTGCGCCAAGCACATATCTGGTAAAAACGAGTAGCGGAATGCTGAACTGCCGCACAACCGATAAGAACTTCGTTTTCTGCATGTAGGAGCTGGCGTGTTCGGATTTTTCAAGAAGAAGGAGCCGCCACGGCAGGTGTCGGCAAACGAGAACATTATCGACAAGGCCGTGGGCCTGCTCAACGTCCAGTTGATGCTGTGCCGGTCCCAGCTTGGCTTCGCGCGGGAGCTGGAGCGTGAGGTGGTCCGGGGCTACCTGGTTGGCTTCTTCGATTGCGCGTTGCAGAAGCTGGGCCACCCAGTTCGCAGCGATGAAGAGTTTGCGATGCTGCTGATTCGCGGCCATGCACTGCTGCTCGGGAACGACATCCGTGACCCACAGGCCTACACCTTCGCGTCGATGCGCCTGCAAGACGACCCACAGTTCGCGGAGGGTCAGGCGGCCGGCGGCAATGATTGCAACGACCTGCTGACCGGCAAGAGCACCCGGGCGCTGACGCTCATGGGCTACTTCATGAAGGACTGACGTCAAAAAGCCCCGGCGGGCGGGGCTTGGTGTCGGAGTTACCGGCGGCTTAAATTGGTCGAAAAACTAGATTGCGACCCAAGGTTGGCCGCAATGTTCTGCTCCTCGACCTGGCTGAGGGTCCATTCGCTGCTGTAGTCCGGCCGATAGCACAGGAACAGCACGCGCATCTCGTCGTTCCACACTGGCTCGTTTGCAATCAGCTCGACCGCGGTGCTGGCTAACAAGCGCGGCCAAACTAGATAGTCGATGCCACTGCGGGACATTGCCGTCTCGGCCTTGTTGATGAAGTCAACGAGGAGCTGCTGGCGGGTCTCGATGGGGGCGTGGTCTGCGGCGTGGTGGTGGGACATGGTGGTTCTCCTGAAAGTGGTGGAACCTGATGTAGCTCCCAGTGTTTATATAGACGCCGAGCGGGTGGATGCAGGCAACGGAAAAGCCCCTCGAGGGGGCTTTGGTTGGCCAGGCTTGGCAACGCTCAGTCCAGTCCTTCCAACTCTTCCAGGGCCTCCAGTTCTTCAACGGCGCGGTCCGCAAGCTTGAACCAGGCGCGCGGCGGAGTATGCAGCTCTCGCCCACGAATCCAGGCATTGGCCAGAGCCCAGCGCACCCGGTCGCGCACCTCATCGTCAACTTCATCCGGAGCGTAGCGCTCCGCGACTGCGAGCAAGTCAGCGTCTGATGCCTTGTCGACCGCATGGAGCCATTCCGTTTCCAACTTCGCCATCATCTCGGCAGCGCCTTTGCGCATCTGGTCGGTCACCCGTTGGTACGGTCCCCATCCAAGGAAAGCCGGGCGCTTGGCCAGTTGATGCGCCATGTCCTCACGGGCTCGGGACTCGGCCAGCAGGCGCGTGACTTCGGCAATCGCAGCCTTCAAGGTTACGGCGGTCAGGGGCGCCGAGCTACGGATGCAGTATTCAGGCTTATTCATCGCCAGCCTCCATGGCTTTTGCTACTAGGCGCCGCACGTCATCAAGTACAGCAGTAACGGATTCAGCTGTGAACGGCGTCGAGCTGCGAACACGGTAGCTCTGGTCCGCGAAGGTCTGGACGGAAGTTTTGCCTTCATGAATGGTGACTGGCTTAGACGGCCAGCTGGCGAGCATGGCGCGCAATTCCGCGGCGTTCTTTTCAACCATGGCGAGCTGAGCCTCAGCGGCTGACCGGTCCCAGTCGTCGAAGCCATCGTATTTGTCGGTTATCAGCGGGAGAATGCGGCCATCGGTCATTTCGACGATGGCGCCGAAGTTCTCCGACTCCCAAGATTCCCCAGGCTCAGCTCGCAGGATTACAGCCGAGCGGATTACTTTTGCGACTTTGCTGCCGGCATACGAGTAGTCGAGGAACGCGCGCTCAGCGTTACTCCGCGCCGGTTTCGGCTCAGTTTCGCCATCGAGGCTGTCGACAACCAGTTCAGCTCCAATCTTGGCGCTTTCTGCGGACTGGGAATCAATGAACTGCTCTAGCCACGACGGCATGGGCAACTGGGTGCCGTACGATTTGATGTCAGCCGTGAGACGCTCGCCGTCCAGCAGCGATTGCGGTGCCGGTGCCGCCGGCTCATTCGTGAATTGGCCTTGCACTGGCGTCCCGCAGGGCGTGACACCGGCAAATTCGAGGGGTTCGTGTTTGTAGACGGTGACCCACCCCGCGATATAGCTGCCGTCCTCCATCGCCTCGCGCGCACGGCGGTCATTCAGTTCGCGGGTGCGGTCCCAGTCGATGACTTTGGTGGTGTTATTGTTCATGGTGATTCTCCGGTTGGAGGCAGCTGATTGCTGCCATTACCGTGTGTAGTCACCGTGTTTATATAAACTGGTCGTAAAACTATACCGCCGCGGGCTGCGACCAACTGGATAACCTGGATAAACGCAAATGGCCCTCAAGGGGCCATTTTGCTCGGGGTGCCAGGGTCAGTTATGCGACGGTAGTACTGCGATATTCGCGGTCAGCACGGGCATACCCTTCAAGCTGCCAGAGCTTGGAAAATGCGTCTCGGCGTGCAATTTCTTTGCCCACTTCAGCATCGAAGTCCGCGGGGTTTAGGCATGCAGATGTTCCAACAACTTTGATGCCGTTCTTCATCGTCAGCACGCAAACTGTCAGTGTGCCGAAGTTGGAACCAGCGGTGTCGGCTGAGTTGACGTAGGTTGTAGAGCTGATTGCCGCTTCTAGGTCGGCGAGGGTTAGGCGTTGCAGCATGGTAAATCTCCGGTAGGACGGCCGCAGAATTGCCGCCGATTCCACCGTGTAGCCAGTATGTTTATATAATCTGGTCGTAAAACTAAATGGACAGGGACAATGACAAGAACAGCGGTAACACCAGTCCAACGGGCTTGGGAGGGTCTGGCCAACACGATGAGGCTCTACGTCGAGAGCAGTTCGCGGTTCAAGGAACTGCTAGCAATCGACAAAGAGGAGGCTGTGAACAATATCGAGATGGGCATGCAGGCGAAACTCGAGAAGTTTCATGCCCTCTGGGACGTCACCAAGGCCGACAAGAGTTTCGCCTACGAGGGTTACGGGGATACGTCGCTGCTCCTCGTGATGAGGAACGCACTCCATCACCACCACGACCATGCCTTATTCGAGAGCTGGAACGCACGTATTGGTCTCAATGATGGAATGGCGCGGCTCTCCGGCGCCGAGTTTCTGCTCGCGAGTACTACGCCAGAGAGCGATGTCCACACCGGCCGGGCGTACTACCGACTCGACGATTTTTACGAGCGCTTGAAGCATAAGAGGGTTCCGAGCCCAGCAAAACACCGCGCGATGTGGGACACCGAGCTGCAATTTGCGGCCATCGCAAAGGATGGCGTGGACGGGCGTTATCCCGCTGACCAGGTCTATGTCGACATCATGCCGGCGTTCATCGAAGCCGTGCGCCGGGTGCGGGGTTGGCTGGCTGCGACGGGGTTCACGCCTAGCGGGGACGATGGTCGCACGTACTTCCAGTCCTTCGGTGAGCCACCGATGGCTCAGGAGCTGGGCTACAAGCGGCTTCGGATGCCCTGAACGGACGTTAACCGCCTGATGCGTTAACCATCTCGGTCGGGCGGTGGCCTGGGGTGGCCTAGGACGGGCGACGCGCTCAAGGGGTGAGCCCGCCGGGGTCGGAGGCTTGCAATCAATGAAGAGCCGGCGGGCGAACCCGCGGACGGGCTTAGCACTTTGAGACCCAACTCCCCTAATTTATCTATACACAAATGAGGCCACTCAGGGGGCGCGGTAACGCCGCCGAGCCTGTGGATAACTTTAACTGGGCGCACATATTGCCCGACCAAAAGCATCGTCAAACTAGCGGTGCACATACTGCTTGACAATTACGATTGTTGGCTTGCCTGAAACCGAAGTCAAAGAATCAAAAGACCGCGTGCGCGCCGCGCTGCAAAATGCCAGGTTCGACTTCCCCGCACAACGCATTACTGTGAATCTTGCCCCGGCCGATTTACCAAAAGAATCCGGACGGTTTGATTTACCAATCGCGCTCGGCATTTTGGCGGCTTCCGAGCAAATTCCAGCAGATGCTCTGGATCAATACGAGTTTGCTGGCGAACTATCGCTTTCAGGCGAGTTGCGCCCCATACGCGGCGCATTGGCGATGACGTTTGCCATCTGCAAAGCCTCTCAGAACAATGCACGTTCAGCGCGCGCTTTTATTTTGCCGGCAGCCAATGCCGACGAAGCAGCCCTAGTTAGTGATGCCACAATTTACCCTGCGCACTCTTTACTCCAAGTGTGCGCTCACTTCGCCGCGGTTAACGTTGACGACAAGATCAGCCCCCATGTTATACGTACCGCACCAGTGCGCCCGGTGTATGCCGACTTTAGCGATGTCAAAGGGCAATTGCAGGCCAAACGTGCACTAGAAATTGCCGCAGCGGGAATGCACAGCGTCATCATGGTGGGGCCGCCGGGCACCGGAAAATCCATGCTGGCAGCCAGATTTTCAGGCATCTTGCCAACCATGACAGACCAGGAAGCGCTCGAATCGGCCGCCGTACAATCACTCACCAGCGGCTTTAGCATTGAAAAATGGAAGGCGCGCCCCTACAGAAATCCGCATCATACGGCGTCTGGCGTCGCCCTAGTTGGCGGTGGTGGCACACCGCGTCCGGGTGAAATCTCTTTGGCGCATCGTGGTGTTTTATTTTTAGATGAATTACCGGAGTTTGATCGCAAGGTTTTAGAGGTATTACGCGAACCTTTAGAATCTGGTCACATCACGATTTCACGTGCGGCCAAGCAGGCCGATTTTCCCGCCCGCTTTCAGTTAATTGCGGCCATGAACCCTTGCCCCTGCGGTTACTTTGGACACAGCAATGGTAAATGCCGCTGCACGCCAGACAGTATCGCCCGCTATCAAGACAAAATTTCTGGCCCTTTGCTAGACAGAATTGATATGCAAATTCAGGTGGGAGCCTTACCCCACGAAGACTTACTCAAACAAGCGCAAGGCGAATCCAGCGAACAGATTCAAGCGCGGGTTGAGACCGCATTTGCACGGCAATTGCAAAGACAAAACAAAGCCAATAACTTATTAAGCACGCGCGAAATTGATTCCTACTGCCAACCAGAAGCCGCCGCCGAACAACTTTTGCGCAACGCCATGACCAAACTCAACTGGTCAGCACGCGCTTACCATCGCGTATTAAAAGTGGCGCGCACCATCGCTGATCTGGCAGGTACAGAAAACATCGCACAGGCGCATGTGGCCGAAGCCATACAGTATCGGCGTGCACTACGTGAACAATAGCAAATATTTTACACATCGATACCAGCTCAAAAAAAATGCGATGTAGGCCAATCTACATCGCATTTTTTACATCCTAAAGAACGCCTACCAACCAATATCTTTCAACAATTCAAATGTCAAATCTACCGGCAGTGTTGGGCTGTGGGTCAAATCACCATTGATGGCAGGTTCCATTAACTGATTGCGTTGTGTGGCGGGCGTATAGTGCGACACCGAAGAGCCAGGTTGATACGGATTCGGTGTATTCATCAAAACGCGGCCAAATCTGTCACTGCCAGACAATGCTGTAGGGTGCAGCCCCAAACTGGCAATCACGCCTGACTTGGTACGTGAACGGGTGGTCAATCGTGATCGAAGCGTATTACCATCGGTCAGTGTAATGCGCACAGAGGGAATCGTCACAGTTGGATCGCTACCACCCAAACCAGAAAGTGGTGCGACCACATTGTCCGAAACGATCATGCCAATTGCGCCTGCATCTTGCACATTCTTCGCTTTCACGGTGAAAGTACAAACACCACGCGCCACTAAGGCAATATTGCCGCGCACCGCCAACGCATTCGTCGCGCTTAAAGGTGTACAAGCCAAACCAGTGGTCAGATCAGGTTGATCGACAACTGGCATTAACTGCCCTGCCACCGGCACGCTAGCCAATGGCGCGCCGAATGACGCATCACCAACCGCATAATTACCACTTGCCGTACCCGCAGCGGCGCCGCTGATTGCCAAGTTAGATGCCCGAGACAAAACAGTTGCTGCCTGAGCAGTGACGTTGGCACCATTCCATGACAAGCCATTCGCGCTGATGGCCGAAGCGACCCGTTCCTGTGGTGTCATATCGACCCACAACTTATTGCTGGTGTTATCCAGCAAGTAGTAATCCCAAATCGAAGGGAAATCTGCTAATTGAGCACCAGTAGCACCATTGGTAAATGTCTGGAAACCAATACCATGCCCCATCTCATGCAACAACACGGTTGGAAAATCCACCAAAGACCCGTGGTTATTATCAATGCCAAGGTAAAACGGCGAACCGGGCAAGCAATTCGCATTCAAACCCAGGTTTGAATTAAATCTGGCTCGGATATGGGGTGTTCCGGTTGGTGCAGTATCAGGGTCAACCGTAATATCTTCACCAAGTAACTTGCTGGCTAACGCAGCGCTATACAAAGTGCCAGGCTTAATCGCACCGGGGAAATCAACAAACACCGAAGTTGCGCCAGCGCTACCCAGCGTGGCACTGGTTGCTGTACAGCTCAACGGCTCAAACGTCGCCAAAATATTGATCGGTGCGGCACTGGTCAAGGTTGCGCCCCAAATATTGGCCGCATAAGTAAACGCAATCAAGCGTTGCTCACCTAAGGTTGTACCAGTATTGCCACCTACCGGCGCAGCAGGTGTTGGGTCATTAAAACCGACGCCAGCCGCATTGCCATTAATAATGGTGATGACTGCTCCGGCATAAACATTAGCAAACGCGCCGCACAACAAACTCAGGGCGAGCGCGATTTTCAGGCGTATCAATTTATTTGATGTCATGGTGATGCCCCTCTTCAACGTTGCTTGAGTTTGTGGAATTGGTGGAATTGGCAGAACTGACAGGGGCAGCTTGCTGATTCAGTGCCTTTTGGGCGGTATCAGCGCCGGTCACACACTGCATTGCCAAGCTACCGTCAGCATTGCGGGTGAGCACTGAATACACCATTGAGTCTTCCGTCAGTTCCATCTTTAAACCACCGCGCCGATGACGTACCAATTTCGGTTCTTCGGTATGCGTCAATATGCCGAGATTTTTCTTTTTTGCTGATCTGGCGGCATTTTCTTGCGCTTGCATCTTCTTGAATTCGTCGGCCGTTGGCGCCCGTAATTCCCCGGTTTGCGGGTCTTTGACGACCTTCATGCCAGCCTCTTGTGCCATCGCAGATGAGCCACAAAGCAAAGCCACTATTGCGACGGATGCGACGGATAAAGTCGCTCCCAGGCAATGACGCAAACCACGCGCGTGACGCCCAGTCCAATTTTTCTGTTCCATGTGATTCCCCTGACCATTGTTTTATAACTTAGGTATGTGAAATCTCTTTTGATAGATTTCACGCTCAAGCAAGCCAAAAAACCAACCTTAATTTTTTTGACGGCGACGTAAAGAGAGTAATCCCAGTGCGCCAACAGCCATCAACATCCAGCTCGATGGCTCCGGCACCGAAGTAATCGTCAACGTATCAAAGCCAATATAGTTTGATGTGTCAGCGTCACCCAGATAGTTGATCGCGAATCGACCGACTGAGCCAGCACCGTTCGCTGCGAAATTGAGGGTATACAGTGTCCAATCCGTATTGGCTTGCACCAAACTGCCTACGGAAAAGCTTGCAGGGCTGGCACTTCCGCTACTTAGGCCAAAGGTAAAAAAATCGTCGAAGCTAACATCCACATCATGCCTCGCCCAAAAGCTGATTTGACCCGCTAACTCGGTCGAAAATGTAGGCGTAATGAGCCAGTTATTGAGTGTGCTAACGTCATTCACGTCGCGCCCCGCGTTATTGAAATTGGCTGCGATATAAGCATTATCAGCACCGCTTTGTGCCGCGAAAACGCCATCATTACCCTGGAACCAACCGGTCAAGCCACCGGGTGTGCTCTGGTTTGTCAGCACCCAGCCAGGAAGTGCATTGACATCATCAAAATTCTCATTTAACAGAAGAATACTGGCCTGCGCGGATGCTGCTGCTCCGATCAGTGCGAGTGCGGCTAAAGCTTTCTTATACATAGTAGTTCGCCTTTTTAAAAAAACTTCAATGTGACAAGCTGTTCATCAAAATGGACGATTGAATCAATCACCCCTGACCAAAACTCTCTTTCCCACTTACCGTGCAGTTGTATTTAATTTCATTGCATCGACGTTTTTTGCAATAAAACTTTCAACAACAAAAAGCCTTAAAGCAACAATTGCACCTACTACATAGGTAATTGATTATTAAGAAGAAATTTTAAAAAATGGCCTACCGGAAAAATAAAATGTAAATTATTTCGACAAAAAATTTGCGCTCATTTTTGTTTGTATAGGAACTCGTCTCGTATTGCCCGCTGTACTTTGGCTTGCCACCGATTACAAGCAATTTACAAGCATTTACAAGCAATATACAAACCGTTGACAAACGGGGGGAGACGATTTCGCTGGCCGCACGCGCCACGATGAACGATCTACCGTTCTCGTTGCGACGTGGGTAATGCGAATAGGAAGAGATGTTGGAAGAACTACGTCAATCAGGAACCAAAACGATCAAAACGCGCTGGCTGGCAGCGACCTGGGAAAGGCAAAGGTATAAGGTATCAGCTCAAATTCAGAGCCAGCCGGTCTTGCGAAATCGGTAGTACAGATAACCGCACACGCCTACCATCAGACTAATCGCCATTGGATAACCATATTCCCAATCCAGTTCCGGCATAAATTTGAAGTTCATGCCCCAGATGCCAGCAAATGCGGTAGCCACCCCGAAAATTGCAGCCCAGGCGGCGAGTCGTTTGTTGACTTCGCTTTCGTCGATGGCGACCATGGATAAATTGACTTGAATCGCCGTGCTGATAGTGTCGCGGATGGTGTCGATTGAGGTGTTGATGCGGTACAGATGATCGTAAACATCGCGGAAATATTCCTGCGTATCAGCACAAATCGCCGGTACACGGCCACCAAACAATTTGCTGGTCGCTTCCATCAATGGTGTCACCGCGTGTTTTACCACCATGATCTTACGTTTTAACTGATACAGCCGTTGAATATTGGCGCGCTCGCTACCCTTGGAAAAAATCTGCTCTTCGATCAGTTCAAGCTCGGTTTCCAGAGCTTCCACCACCGGGAAATAACGATCCACCACCGCATCCATCAACGCATAAAACACAAACGCAGAGCCGTGTTTGAGCAACTGCGGCTCACGCTCACAGCGCTGGCGCACGCCCAGGAAATTCTGCGCGCAACGGTTGCGTACCGACAGTACATAGTTGTCACCCACGAAGATATTCAACTCACCAACCGCGACTTCATCGCCATTGAGTTCCACGGTGTGCAATACCGCAAACAGGGAATCACCATATTCCTCGATTTTTGGTCGTTGATGGCCGTGCCGTGCATCTTCTACCGCTAATTCATGCAAGCCAAATTCAACTTGCATTTCCTGCAGTTCTTCGTCAGAAGCATCGCGCAGCGCCACCCAGACAAAACAGTCTTTACGCTCTACGTAATCGCTGATGGCTTCAATCGAAATGTCGGAAAGCTTACGTCCTTCCTGATAAGCAACGCAGTTAATTAGCATGGGCGATCAATAAGATAGTTAGGTGATTAAATCAGATTACGCGGGTAAATACGCTTCTGCCAAACGCACCCAATAGGTCGCGCCAATTGGCAGCAAATCGTCATTGAAATCATAACTTGGGTTGTGCAGATTGCAGGGGCCGAGGCCATGTCCCATGTCACGATGCGCACCATCACCATTGCCGATAAACACGTAGCAACCCGGTTTCGCTTGCAAAAAGTATGCAAAATCTTCTGCGCCCATGGTTGGCTCGACCTGTGTGTCGACTTGTTCAGCGCCGACGATAGAACGCATCACCTCAGCCGCAAATGCGGTCTCTTTGGCGTGATTGACGAGTGGTGGATAATTGCGTTTGAACTCGAAATCTACCTGTGCATCAAACGCCGCCGCCACATGTTCGGCAATGGTTTTCATGCGGCTTTCCACCAGATCGATCATCGCATTACTAAAACCGCGCACGGTACCAATCAAACTCGCTTCATCGGGAATCACGTTGGTGGCACTACCCGAATGAATCTGGGTCACCGACAACACCACCGACTCTAGCGGGCTGGCGTTACGGCTGACAATGGTTTGCCAGCTCTGGGCAATCTGAATCGCCGCGATAATCGGATCAATCCCTTTATGCGGTTGCGCCGCATGCGCGCCTTTGCCTTTAACAATCACTTCAAATTCGTTAGACGAAGCCATCATCGGGCCGGGTGTGACACCAAAGGTACCGGCTGCCGCACCGGGCCAATTGTGCATGCCAAAAATGGCATCCATCGGGCATTGTTCAAACAAACCATCTGCAATCATGCGACGCGCACCGCCACCGCCTTCTTCCGCTGGCTGGAAAATCAGATAAATCGTGCCGTCGAAATTTTTATGTTGCGACAGGTAATGCGCCGCACCCAGCAACATCGCGGTATGCCCATCATGGCCACAGGCGTGCATCTTGCCCTGATGTTGCGAGGTGTGGGCGAAGGTATTGATTTCCTGCATCGGCAGTGCATCCATATCAGCACGCAAGCCAATCGCCCGCGTGCTGCTGCCATTTTTAATAATTCCCACCACGCCGGTTTCACCCAAGCCGCGCAAAATGGGAATGCCCCATTCTTGCAATTTTCGGGCAACCACTTCGGCGGTGCGATGCTCCTCAAAACATAATTCAGGGTGCGCGTGAATATCACGTCGGATTTGCTGGATCTCGGTATGAAATTGCAAAATGGGGTCGATCAGATTCATGGTGTCCTCCGGTGCATACCATCTGTCAATGTGTCAATCAATGACATGATCTGCACTTGGTGTTCAAATTAATTTGGCCATTGAAATGCTTCTTCTTTATAAAACCATTCTGACCAAGAGAAACAATAACGATACCAGATTCCGTGCATCACGAAAAATTCATTGCAGAATTACAGAAGTCTTGAAAACTGGCGCAATCGCCGACGTTGCAGTCAGCAAAAAAATAAAGCAAAAATGGTCGTGGCGTATATTTGCTGAGAACAGATTTTTAAACTGAATATGATCGGATAGTGTCCATATACTCCTTATTTTTTATAATTTTTATGACATATCCCGCACATATCTATTATGTTTTTAAAAAATACTATCACCTGTATATTACTTATACATTTATTTTAATTTTTCAAACACCATAATATCGCCGGGCTGACATTCCAATGCCTCACAGATTTTTTCCAAGGTGTCAAAACGAATCGCTTTGGCTTTACCGGTTTTTAGCACCGATAAATTTTGCGGTGTAATGCCGACCAGCTCGGCCAAGGTATTCAAGCGCATCTTGCGCTGCGCCAGCACCACATCGAGGTTCACAATGATTGGCATGCTTGCTCCCTAGATGGTCAGTTCAGATTCTTCATGCAGCGCCACGCCAATTTCTAATGTCCAGATGATCAGCAAAGTAATGCCGAGCCACACTGCATTATCGACAACTGAACCAATCAAATGTGCAAACGCTTCGCCCGGCATGCCGTGGGTGGTGATGCAATTGAAGAACCAACCGACTAATTCCAATCCAAGATAAAACACCGACATAAAGACATTGGCTTTAAATGCGGCTTTAGCGTTTTTCAATGTCTCGACATTAAACACATCACCGGCCTGAAAAGAGGCCAGCAGCTTGTTCAAGTGGAAGAGAATGATCTCGGCCATCACCGTTGAAAGTACGATTGCAGCCAACACAAAAATTTTCAACGGCCAGGTAACACCTGCATCGAACACGCTTAAAAAATCCGCCTGAAAAAAAACTCGCGACAGGAACCAGACGACGCCCATCTCACCTGATGATGTAAATAAAACTTTCACGCACATACCCAAACCAAACAGGGGCGTCAGTACAATCAAGAATCCCGTCAAAAATAAAAAATACCCGCTCACTTTATGGATATTTTGAAAGCGTGGATGATCCTGAATGTTCATGGTGGCTCCGGTTAATTAACAAATGATGGCGGAATCTTAGCAGATAAAATTCGATTTTCAATGTTTTTTTATCGTTTATCGATAAATTTTTATTTTAATTAGATGTTTTTTTAAACCACTAAGATTTTTTCCACACACTTAACTCACCGCAAAATTCGCCGCAATATGCTGATCTACCTCTCAATACGTCATCTTGATGTTTGTTTTTTAACTGACTCTACAAAACGCTATAATCCATTTTTCCGCCACCGAGGATGATCCCAGCATGAAACTCTCTCTATTACCGAAGCGACTATTCAGCCGTCCTCTGGGATGGGTGCTCTGCATGTTGTTAGCCAGCGCTGTCCCCGTCCAAATTCAGGCACAAGAGTTGAAAGTGGCCTTGAGTTCACCGCCCACCAGTCTCGATCCGCATTTTTATAACCTCGGCCCGAACAACACGGTGGCGCACCATATCTTCGAGGCACTCACCGAGATGGATGCCAATAGCCGCCCGATGCCGGGTCTGGCGGAATCATGGAAACTGGTGAATAACCTGACTTGGGAATTCAAGTTACGCAAAGGCGTGAAATTTCACGACGGTAGTGAATTCACTGTCGAAGACGTGATCTGGTCATTAGATCGCCCTGCCACCATTATCGGCAGCCCCAGCAAATTTGACTTGTTCACAAAGAGCATCATCAATAAGAAAATCATCGATGCCTACACCATCCGGCTCACCACGCGCGAGCCTTACCCATTGATTTTGGCCGACCTGACCAATGTGCAGATGGTCTCAAAAAAAGCCACGCAAGGCTTGAGTAGTGAAGACTTCAATAGCGGCAAAGGTGTCATCGGCACCGGCCCTTACAAATTTTCTAAATACCTGAAAGATGACCGTATTGAGCTGGAGCGCCATACCGCGTACTGGGGTAAAACCCCGGGCAACTGGAGCAAGATTACGCTGCGCTTTATTCCGAATGATGCGACGCGCCTAGCCGCTTTATTGGCAGGCGATATTCAGGCAATGGCCAATGTGCCAACCCCAGATTTGGCACGTGTGAAAAGTGATCCGAATTTAACCCTCGTCTCAAAAGTATCACACCGCCTGATTTATCTTTACTTGGATACGGTGCGCGATCAGTCCCCTTTTATCACCGACAAAGATGGCAAAGCCTTGAGTAAAAATCCGCTGAAAGATGTACGTGTGCGGCAGGCGATTTCGATGGCGATTAATCGTGACGCCATTAAAAATCGCATCATGGAAGGCTTGGCTGAGCCGACTAACAATATGGTGTCGTCGGCGATTTTTGGCTATAACCCTGAATTAAAAGTCGTCAAATTTGATCCGGCCGCGGCCAAAAAATTATTGGCGGATGCAGGCTACCCGAACGGCTTCGGCATCACGCTGCACACACCAAATAATCGTTATGTGAATGACGAAAAAATCAGCCAGACCATTGCACAGATGCTGGCGAAAATTGGCATTGCCAGCAAGGTCGAAGGTATGCCGATGTCGGTGTATTCGTCACGCGGTGTGAAAGCTGAATTTTCAATGGGCTTACTCGGTTGGGGTGCCACCACTGGCGAAGCATCTGGCACTTTACGCGCCACTGCTGCCTGCGTTGATCTGGACAAAGGCTACGGCACCTTTAACTGGCTGAAATATTGCAACCCAAAGGTCAACGATATGCTGAGTAAAGCCATCAATACTGTGGATGACCGCGCCCGCCTGAAATTGCTGCAAGACACGGCGGCGATTGTGGTGGCGGATGCCGGCATCATTCCGATTCATCACCAGGTCAGCACCTGGGCGATGAAAAAGAGTATTAGCTATATTCCGCGTACTGATGAATACACTTTGGCTTACCAGTTCAGTCAAAAATAAATCGACTTCAATCTAAGCTGAACTTCAACAAACATTTCGGAAAAAAATGCTGGTTTTTATCATTCGTCGGCTATTGCAAAGTATCGTTGTATTACTGGTGATGTCGTTACTGGTGTTTGCTGGCGTGTATGCGATTGGCAACCCGATTGATATTCTGATCAGCCCTGATGCCAGCCAGATTGAACGCGCCCAGATCATTGCCGCATTTGGGTTGGATAAATCATTGCCGCAGCAATACTGGCTGTTTTTGTACAACGCTTTGCAAGGCGATATGGGGCGCTCGTTTGCGTATGCCACGCCAGCGCTTGGCCTGATTTTAGAGCGCATGCCAGCCACCCTGGAATTATCCGTCTGTGCCATTTTTCTGGCGATTGTGCTGGGGATTCCGCTTGGCTTGTGGGCGGGTTTGCGGCCACATAGTCTGGCCGGAAAAAGCATTATGGCTGGCTCGATTCTGGGCTTTTCTTTGCCTGGTTTTTGGGTGGGATTGATGTTGATCATGGTATTCGCGGTACAGCTTGGCTGGTTGCCCTCCAGCGGCCGTGGTGAGACGCGTTTATTGTTCGGCGTACCAGTCAGTTTTCTCAGCGTTGACGGTTTAAAACATCTGATCCTGCCTGCGATTAATCTGGCGCTGTTCAATATCGCACTGGTGATTCGGCTCACGCGTTCCGGCACGCAAGAAGCTTTGTTGCAAGACTACGTGCGCTTTGCCCGCGCCAAGGGTTTAAGCCAATCACGGATTATCGGTGTGCATGTGTTAAAAAATATTCTGATTCCTATCGTCACCGTGATTGCCTTGCAGTTTGGTGCCATCATCGCCTTTGCGATTGTGACCGAAACTGTGTTTGCCTGGCCTGGCATGGGCAAGCTGATTATCGATTCGATTCGGGTGCTAGATCGCCCTGTCATCGTTGCCTATCTGATGTTAATCGTGAGTATTTTTATCTTGATTAATCTGGTGGTGGATGTGCTGTATTCGGTGCTAGATCCACGCGTGCGGCTGGCCGATCAGCAACGCTAATTATCTCTACTACCTAATCATGTCATTCTCACCCATGCCAAGCACCTCAACCACGCAAACTAAGCAGATCGATGCTGCGCCGTGGCGTCAATTCACGCGTGATTTTTTTGCTAGCCGCCTCGCCACTGGCGGCTTTGCGGTGTTGCTATTGTTGCTGCTGATTGCACTGTTCGCGCCGCTGATTTCACCACAAAACCCTTACGATCTGGCGACCTTGGATGTACTGGATTCGCGCCTTGCACCGAATGCTTTATCGTCCGATGGTGCACACCGATTTTTGTTGGGCAGCGACGAACAAGGGCGCGATATGCTGTCGGCGATTTTTTATGGCTTGCGTATTTCATTGTTGGTCGGCATCAGCAGCACGGTGATTGCCTTGCTGTTTGGCTTATTGCTTGGTTTGGTGGCGGGTTATGTTGGCGGGCGGGTGGAAGCCTTGATTATGCGGATTGCCGATATTCAACTCTCATTTCCTGCGATTTTGATTGCCCTGATTTTATTGGCTTTGACCGGGCAAGGCGTGAGTAAAATTATCTTCGCGCTGGTGGCCGTGCAATGGGCTTACTATGCGCGCACCGCACGCAGCGCCGCGCTGGTGGAGCGCAACAAGGAATATATCGAAGCCGCCATCGGCCTCGGCTTATCGCCGTGGCGCATCGTGTTTCGCCATTTGCTGCCAAATTGTTTGCCGCCACTGATTGTGATCGCTGCCTTGCAGATTGCCTCGGCAATTTCATTAGAAGCCACCCTGTCTTTTCTCGGCCTCGGTTTGCCGGTGACCGAACCTTCGCTGGGCTTATTGATAGCAAATGGCTTTCAATATCTGCTGTCGGGCAAATACTGGATCAGCTTTTTCCCCGGCATTGCATTGCTGATCACGGTGGTGTCGATCAATCTGGTGGCAGATCAATTGCGCGATGTATTGAATCCACGTTTGCAACAACATTGATGATCGATTGATCGTGACCATTCATCAGCCCATTCATCAGCCCATTCTACAAGTCAAACAGCTTTGCACTGAATTTGTCAGCCGTGCCGGCACGGCCAAGGTGGTAAATGATGTCTCATTCACTGTGCAAGCCGGGCAAATCATGGGGCTGGTCGGTGAATCTGGTTCAGGTAAGTCAATGACGGCGTATTCCATCATGGGCTTGATCGATGCGCCGGGTAAAGTCGTTGGCGGCGAAATTATTTTCAAAGGCCAGGATTTGCGCGGCCTGTCAGCATCGGCCATGCGCCAGATCCGTGGCAACCGGATTGCCATGATTTTTCAAGACCCGATGGCGACTTTGAATCCCGTCTTGCGCATCGATACGCAGATGATGGAGACTATTTTCGCCCATCAAAAGCTCAGCGCCACACGCGCCCGCGAGATGGCACGCGATGCCCTGGGCAGAGTCGGTATTGCCGCACCTGACGAACGCCTAAGCGCCTATCCGCACCAGTTTTCGGGTGGCATGCGGCAACGCGTAGCGATTGCGATTGCCCTGCTCAACAAACCCGATCTGATCATCTGCGATGAACCCACTACCGCACTCGATGTCACGATTCAGGGGCAGATTCTGTTTGAGATGCAAAAACTCTGCAAAGAATCTGGCACCGCGCTGATCTGGATTACGCATGACCTTTCGGTGGTCGCTGGGCTGGCCGATAGCGTGGCAGTCATGTATGCCGGGCAAGTGGTTGAGAGTGGCAGCGTCCAGCAGATTCTGGAACAGCCACGGCACCCATACACCAGCGCGCTAATCGCCGCCGCGCCTTCGCGCAATCCGCGTGGCAGCCTGCTGCAACAAATACCCGGCATGACGCCCTCGTTACTGCAACTACCCGCTGGCTGTGCTTTTCAGCAGCGCTGTCAATTTGCCACAGCAACATGCACGCAAGCACCTGAACTGACCGTGATTGGTCAAGGCGAACAGCAGCGCAGTTTGCGTTGTTTTCACCCGATTACTTCCACACCGGCGACGCTTCATGAACACTGATCCTGCCGCAAGCGCCTTGCCTTTATCCGAGCCAAGCGCGCTGCTCGCGTTACAAAACGTCAGCAAGCAATTTCGCAAACCGCTTGATCTGGCCGGCAAGCTCGCCCATCTTTTGGGTGCCCCATTGGCAGCCAGCACTGTCTTTGCGGTTGATGCTGTGCACTTGAGTTTGCGCAAGGGCGAAGTGCTCGGCCTGGTCGGTGAATCTGGTTGCGGTAAATCGACATTGGGGCGCATGGCGGCGGGTTTGCAACCATTAAGCGCTGGTTCGCGCTGGTGGAAACAGCAGAATGTGGAACACCTCAGTGCGGCACAAAAAAAACGCGCCAGATTAGCCATACAAATGATTTTTCAAGATCCGTATGCTTCGCTCAATCCACGCATGCGAGTGCGCGACATCGTCGGCGAAGCGCCAGTCGCGCACGGCTTGGTCGCGGCCACGCAACAGGCAGATTACGTCAGCCATTTATTACAGCGGGTAGGGCTGGATGCGGCCATACTACGGCGTTTTCCGCACCAATTTTCTGGTGGTCAACGTGCCCGCATTGGTATTGCACGGGCGCTGGCGGTGCAACCGGAATTGTTGGTCTGCGATGAAGCGGTGGCGGCACTCGATGTATCGATTCAAGCGCAGGTGCTGAATCTATTTATGCAACTGCGTGATGAGCTGAATTTGACTTACCTATTCATCAGCCATGACCTCGGTGTGGTGCACCATATTGCCGACCGGGTTGCCATCATGTATTTAGGGCGCATCGTCGAAACCGCACCAACGGACGATCTGTTTCAACACCCCGCCCACCCTTATACGCAGGCGTTGCTAGCATCCGCACCGAAGTTGGAAGTCAAAAAAATAAGTTTTATGGCAATTCAAGGTGAAATTCCCTCGCCGCTCAACCCACCCGGTGGCTGCCATTTTCACCCACGCTGCCCACACGCCATGCCGCGTTGCCAGCAGGAACAACCAAAACTCAAAGAAATAGCCCCACAACATTTCTCGGCTTGCCATCTGCATGAACAGTCCTAACTAGGGTCTGTTGACCGATAAATTGGGCGATGCGTCCAAACCAAAAGGCGCGGCAAGCGGCATCAACATTGCATTGGCGCAAGATATTCAAATCATTAATGACTGATATGTGAAAAATTGTATTTGCTGAATTGTTGCGTTGCGGTACAGTAGCACCTGTCTCCTCCAATCCCCTAAAGGTTTGGACTTCAGCCCGCAAACGATGCGGGCTTTTTTTTCGCCTAATTTTTCAAATCCTTACATTTCCCTGTAAATAACGACAAATTAGCATGCAAATTTGCTTATTTACTTTCAGTATATGCAGGCCAGACAAACACGCTTGATGTTATTTTTTAACGGCATAACTGATATATCAAAAATTTTATTTGCATTTATGCTGCAATGCACTATAGTTCAGTTGTCTCCTCCAACACCTCCTAAGGTTTGGATTTCAGCCCGCAAACTTTGCGGGCTTTTTTTTGCCTGTTCTCCGCTTAAACATGAATCACAGCCAGTCTTTTTTGCTGAAAAAAGCACAGCCATCAACGTGATTGATTGGGTTTAAAATATACTGCTATGTGTATATTTTTAAGATGCTTTATTAATGTGCGGGACTAGCCAATTTTTTTACAAAAAACTGGCAGTATATGAATAGCGTAGCAATCAGATATGAAATGCCCACGCGGTGGCGATGCTTTCTTCGGTCAACCAATAATCGGTATCGAGCTGGATTTCATCGCAATTATTGCCTTCGCCAATGCGATCTACCACAATAAAATCGCTGACTTTGTCCAAGGCGATCAATGGATGGTGCCACACGCCTTTGGCGTAATTCACGCCTTGAAAGCCTTTGCACAGAAAAGCGCGCATTTTTTCGCTGTCGAATTCGCCCGGCGGTGCGACTAGCACCAGATATTCGTCATTCAGATCATGGCTCATCGGCACAAATGCTTGGCTGCCGAGTGGGTGACGTTCCATGATGCTGACTTTAAATGGAAAAGTTCTCGGTTGGGCGCGAAACAGGCTGATCGCCACCTGGCCGTTTTGCCCTTCATTTTGCGCGGTTGCTAAGGCATGAAAACGCTCTGTGGTGCCTTGGTTGATCGGATAATGACGTGCGCCTTCGAGCATGATGACTTCACCAAATGGAGCGAAGGCTTCGCGGCTGAGTTTGTTAATGCTGATGGCGGGCATATCGATCTACTCCTTAATTCAATCGGCACCTAATTTTCCCCAAACACGCAGGCGCGATACACCGCCGTCAGGGAAGATATTGAGTCGAATATGGCTAATCTTACCCAAAGACTGAATTTCCTGCGCGTAAAAGTGTTGATGATCCATTTGGCATTTTTGTTGTGGTAACAAGATTGGCCAAAACATCGATTGCGTGATGAGGGAGGTATCGGTGCCGCCTTCCATCAATGCCGCCTGTAGCATGCAGGCATCGGGGTAATTACCTTTGAAGTGGCAGGTATCGACCTCGATTTTTTCCACCACACCGGGGTGCGCCAGTGCGATGATGCACCAATCATTACCCGGCTCACGCCGGCGTCGGGTTTCCCAACCGTCGCCCATATTCACGCCGCGCCCCGGCATCAGTAGATTGCTAGCCAGACCAAAATGCTGGTTATTGGTCGCCACCACGTAACCGCCGTTTTCCATCGCCACCAGATCAATCAATTGGCTACGATCTACCTTATCCCAATCGGTTTGCGGTTGCGCATACACACGCAGGCGGGCGATGCCGCCATCGGGATAAATATTCAGGCGTAGATGGGTAAATGCTTGGGCGTTTTGAATCGCGTGGTAGTGATGGCTATTGCCTTGCAAATTCACCGACGGCAAAACGCTATGCCAGACGGTATGCGCATCTGGCTCACCTGCGCTGAGAAACGCGCCTTCCAGTGAAGCAGCGGGCGGATAGTTCCCAGTAAAATGGCTGGTATCAATATCCACCCCTTGCAGCACCCCGGCTTTGGCCAGCTTAACGATGCACCAGTCATAACCATTCACGCGCTTACGGCGCGATTCCCAGCCGTCCATCCATTTGCCGTTGGTATCGTATTTACCGACAACAAACACTGCCGGCTCAGGGTTCAGCATACGCTGCATGTCGGCGAAAAAATCATCGCTGCACGCCAGCGCACGCGCACCCAAACGTGCATCGGCCAGATTAGGAAAGCGCTTGGTGAAATCCGGCGCGTTGGGGTCAGTTGCGATCAGTGCCATGCTGGTGGTTCCTCAATGTCGTTCTGTTTTTGTGTGCTGTTTTTGTGTGCTGCTTGCTGTGCTGATTTACTTGCTGATTTACTTGCTTATTTACTTGCTCATTTGTCCGATGGTGGCGTGCCAGCTTGTTCAACCCAAGCCGCAATCACGGCGCGCTCGTCGTCGGTGATGGCAGTCAGATTCCCCAATGGCATTAGCTTTTGCTGTACCACCTGCTGATAGATCAATTGCGCCTTTTCTTTGATGACGGCATCTTGATCCAGCAATAAACCTTTGGCCGGAAAATCCAGCAAAGTCGGCTTGGCCGAATGGCATTGCACACAGCGCGCCTGAATCACTTTTTTGACCGCCGCAAAATGTTGTTGTGGGCTAAGCACTGTTGCATCATTCACCTGCGTAGAAGGTTTCGGCGCAATCCAAATCGCTACGCCAGTTAATACAGCAATCGCAGCGACAGGCAATACCCAATTGGTTTTACCCTTGTGCCGCAAAATAAAAAACTGCCGCACCAGCACACCTGCGACCATGATCAACACTAACACCAACCAATTTTGCGTGTGCCCATAAGTCATGCCGTAATGGTTGGACAGCATGGCAAACAGCACCGGCAAAGTGAAATAAGTATTGTGCACACTGCGTTGCTTGCCACGCTGCCCGTGTATCGGATCGACCGGCGCACCCGCCTGAATCGCCGCCACCACCTTGCGCTGCCCGGGAATAATCCAGAAAAATACATTCGCGCTCATGATGGTGGCGATCATTGCGCCGATCAATAAAAACGCCGCACGACCTGCAAATAAATGGCAAGCCAGCCACGCCGCCGCCGCGACCAACGCCGCCACCGCATAAGACAAAGCCTTATCGCGTTGCCCAAATAGTCTGCATAAACTGTCATATACCAACCAGCCGCTGGCAAGAAACCCTAATGCTACGATCACCGCGACAGGTGATGATAAATTGGCGACGGCTGGGTCAATCAAATAAGTTTTTGGATTGAGCAAATACACCACCGTGAACAAGGCAAAACCTGACATCCAAGTGCTATACGATTCCCAATAAAACCAATGCAGATGCGGCGGCAAACTTGGCGGCGCACCCAAATATTTTTGCGGATTATAAAAACCACCACCATGCACCGCCCATAATTCACCAGCCACCCCTTTATCGCGTAAATTTGCGTCGGTCGGCGGCGTCAAATGATTATCCAGCCAGACAAAATAAAACGATGAGCCAACCCAGGCAATCGCCACAATCACATGCAGCCAGCGTAGTAACAAACTCGCCCAATCGAGCATATAGCCCAATAAATTCGCTTGCAAATACGCTTCCATCAGCTACCCCGATAGGTTGAGTAGCTCCACGGCGTGACCAGCAGCGGCACATGATAATGCGCGGCGGCGTCAGCCACACCAAAGCGCAGCGTGATGCGATCTAAAAAATTCGGGGTCGGCAAAGTCGCGCCGAGTCGCTCGAAATAAGCCGCGACTGAAAAGTCTAATTCATAAATGCCAAGCGCTAAATCGCCTTCCAATAAAGGCTGGTCGCAACGGCCATCGGCGTTGGTGTATGTCGTGCTTTGCATGATTCTGTGCTCGCCTTGCAGCGCGTACAGCGTTACCGCAATGCCCTGCCCCGGCTTGCCGTGCGCCGTATCTAAAACGTGTGTGGTAATCCGACCCATGTTGGTCTTTCTTCAAAGTCGCTGAAAATCATTCAAAATGAGGCATTATGCCAAATAAAGTTTGTTTCTCAAGATGATTTTCCGAAGCAGAAATAATAAACTACACTGCAAACGGTAATTGCCGTGATTCGTCGCTTCATTGCGGATTCAAATGTCCATTCAAGTCTTAAACTTTATGGCCGAAGATAATAAATTGGCAGCACGTTGATCTTGCATTTCCTTTATCACTAGACAAATCTGATTCAAGCCCATGAGCACATCCAAGCAAACCCCTTACCCGCGCGACCTGATCGGCTATGGCCGCCATGTGCCACACGCCCGCTGGCCCAATCAGGCGCGCATTGCGCTGCAATTTGTATTGAATTACGAAGAAGGTGGCGAAAACTGTGTGCTGCATGGCGATGCCGGGTCTGAGCAATTTTTATCAGAAATCGTCGGAGCCGCCTCGTATGAAGCGCGCCACATGTCGATGGAATCGATTTACGAATACGGCTCACGCGCTGGCGTCTGGCGCTTGCTGCGCGAATTTGAGCAGCGCGGTTTGCCACTCACCATTTTTGGTGTCGCGATGGCTTTGCAACGGCATCCCGATCTCACGCAGGCATTTGCCGAGCTGGGTCACGAAATCGCCTGCCACGGTTTGCGCTGGATACATTATCAACACATAGACGAAGCCACCGAGCGCGCGCACATGCAAGAAGCCGTCGCCATCATGCGCCAACTCACCGGCACAGCGCCGCTCGGCTGGTACACCGGGCGCGATTCACCGAATACGCGCAAGCTGGTGGTGGAGCATGGTGGCTTCACTTACGATGCCGATTATTACGGCGATGATTTACCGTTCTGGACCGATGTCACTTTATCAGACGGCAGTAAAAAACCACATCTGGTGGTGCCTTACACCTTAGACAGCAACGACATGCGCTTTGCCACACCACAAGGCTTCAACACCGGCGAGCACTTTTTCCACTATCTGAAAGACAGCTTCGATGTGCTGTATGCCGAAGGTGACCCAGCAGGTTTGAACGCCCCTAAAATGCTTTCCATCGGCATGCACTGCCGCCTGCTCGGTCGCCCTGGCCGCCTGCGCGGCTTACAAAAATTTCTCGACTACGTACAACAACACGACCACGTTTGGGTCTGTCGCCGTATCGATATCGCCAATCACTGGATCGCAACCCACCCTTACCAAGCTGCATAATACATTCAAGCGCGCCGGAGGCAGTGCATGACTTATACCTTACAACAAATCAATCAACTATCGCCTAAGGAATTTGTCAGCGCCTTAGGCGGCATTTTTGAACATTCCCCGTGGGTGGCCGAACGTGTATTGCCGCTGCGGCCTTTTTTAAATGCTGCGCATTTGCTACAGGCAATGGCAGCCGCCGTGCGCAACGCCAGTGAAGGCGAGCGGCTGGCATTGATACGAGCACACCCAGAGCTAGCCAGCAAAGCCGCCATGCGCGGTGAGCTCACGGCAGAATCAAAAAAGGAACAAAGCAGCGTCGGTTTAACCGAATGCACACCCGCTGAGTTTGCGCGCATGCACGAACTCAATGCCGCTTACAATAAGCGCTTCGGCTTCCCTTTTGTGATCGCCGTGCGCAATCACAATCGGCAAAGTATTCTGCAACAATTTGCCTTACGACTAGAATCAGACCGGGCAACTGAGATGCGCGAATGTATTGAACAGATTATCAAAATCGCCGAATTTCGCTTAATGGATTTAGTCGTCTAGTTAGTCGTCTAGTAAGTCGTTTAGTATCTGGTGTCTAGTACCTAGTGTCTAGTGACTCGCTTATCAATCAACATGGAACTTGCATGAAACCTGAAATTCTCCTCACTGCCTTAGCTGCCCTGATCAACATCAGCACGCTCAGCCCAGCCAACGCGCAAGCGAATACCAGCACGCCAGCAGACGACGCCACATTCAAAGCCGCCTGTCACGGCACACCGTATTCGGCGTCACGCGTCGTGATGGGAAAAACCTTACTCACTTGCAGCGCTGAAAAGCAACTGCATGTCATCAATGCACAGAAAAAAATCGAAGCCAGCTACAGCACCGGCGCACATCCTCTGATGGCGGATGTCACCGATGATGGCGTGCTGGCGTTTGTGCCGAATCAAGGCGCAAACAGCGTCACGGTGATTGATTTACTCAATCAAAAAATCGTCACCACCACCCCCGTTTGCAAACACCTACAAGGCGGCGCAGTCGCGCCAGACAATGTGACCTATATCGTCAATTGCAGTCATGCCGACGACAAAAAAACCAGCGCCCCATATCAGCAATACATCAACACCGCCACTTTCAGCCTCGTACCGAAACCGCAAGTACCAGTCGAAGTCGCGGTTGGCAAGCATGGCCGCCCCGGGCAGCCAAATGAAGTCGTGATCATGGGCATGATCCACGGTGAACACCTCACCAGCAAACGCTACGGCTTAAAAACCATCGCCCAATTATTGCGCAAGATTGACCCTGATGTAACGCTGGTTGAAATTCCGCCGAACCGTTTTGAAGTCGCTGATCAGCAATTCAAAAAGACCGGAAAAATCACCGAAGAACGGGTCGAAGTATTCCCCGAATATATCGACGTGATGTTCCCACTCCGCAAAGAAATTGGCTACCAAATCGTACCCACCGCGGGCTGGACTGAGGCAATGAACACCTATCGCAGCGCCGCCATGAAACGCATCAGCAGCGATCCGGCACGCGCCAAAGAATGGGCAGCTTACCAAGAAGCCAGCCAACGCAGCGAAGCCGCCGTGAAACAAGGCGGCGCAGAAGACGACCCCGCCTGGATCCACACCAACGCCTATGATCAAGCCCTAGAAATCGAACTCAGCGCCTACAACCACTTCGACCCAGAACTCGGGCGCGGCGGCTGGGACACCATCAACAAAGCACATTACGGCAACATCGAACGCTGGCTAGATCAACACAAAAATCAAGGCAAGCGCGTGCTAATCACCTACGGCTCAGCCCACAAAGGCTGGTTCACACGCCACCTGCGACAACGCACGGATATCAAGTTATTGAGTACGCAGGATTTTTTGCGGGAATAAATTATCCTTGGTAAGGATGACTTTTATTATATTTAACCAAATAGCTTTATCGATCTTCTGTTTCCCCTTGCCATCGACTTGCTTTACAAATTTACATATACGATAGCCAATATTTTTCACTTAAATAAATCCACCATGACATCACATACCGCCACAACAAAGTCACTAGCACCACTGACACTTGCATTAACCGCTTTATTCACTACCTTTACTTTTCATTCCAATGTTTGGGCTGAAACACCAGCGACTGTCACAGCAATCAAGGCCGGGCATTTGATTGATGTGGAAGCCGGGCGTACTTTGAATAATCAGGTGATTTTGATTCAGGGTGAGCGTATTACGGCGGTGGGTAGTGCGGCTAGTGTGGCGATTCCGGCGAATGCGACGGTGATTGATTTGTCGCACGCTAGCGTGTTGCCAGGCTTGATTGATGCGCACGTGCATTTAACCAGTAATCCTACCCAGCATGGCTATAGCAGTTTGGCGACTTCTAACATTCGTGCTGCGGTGTATGGGGTGCAGGCTGCTCGTGTCACGTTAAATGCGGGCTTTACGATGGTGCGCAATGTCGGTGCCGAAGGCTATGGCGATCTGGCGCTGCGTGATGCGATCAATGAAGGTGAAATTCAAGGCCCGCGCATTTTGGGTGCGGGTTATCCGATTGGTATTTTGGGTGGGCATTGCGACAATAATCTTTTACCTGCCGATTACAACGATGTCGGCAAAGGCGTGGCCGATGGCCCGTGGGCGGCACGTACCAAGGTGCGTGAGATGGCGAAATTCGGTGCGGATGTGATTAAAATCTGCGCCACCGGTGGCGTGTTGTCGAAAGGTGATGCCGCGGGCGCGCAGCAATATACGCTGGAAGAAATGCAGGCGATTGTGCAAGAAGCGCATAAGCTGGGGCGCAAGGTGGCGGCGCATGCGCATGGCACTAGCGGCATTGCGGATGCGATTCGCGCTGGGGTTGATTCGGTCGAACACAGCAGCTTGATCGATGCTGAAGGCATCAAGCTGGCGAAAGAAAAAGGCACGTATTTGGTGATGGATATCTATAACGATGATTACATCCTGAGTGCTGGCGAGAAGGCGGGCTTTTTGCCAGAGTCGTTACAGAAAGAAAAAGAGATCGGCCAACTGCAACGCGATAATTTCCGCAAGGCGTTTCTGGGCGGTGCGAAGATGGCGTTTGGTACTGATGCTGGGGTGTATCCACACGGCGATAATGCCAAACAATTTTTCTACATGGTGAAGTATGGCATGACGCCTATGCAGGCGATTCAGTCAGCGACCGTGAATGGCGCTGATTTGCTGGGTTGGAAAGATAAAGTTGGCAGCATCGCCGTAGGCAAATTCGCCGATATCATTGCCGTGAATGCCGACCCGATTGCCGATGTCACGGCGCTCACCAAAGTTAGCTTCGTGATGAAAGGCGGCGCGGTAATTAAGAATGAAGTGAAGTAAGTTTTGATGTCCACTTTAATATACTATAGCCTGTATTTTTATAAAACGTCCGCCTTAAGTGCGGGATTGGCATGATTTTTTATAAAAAACAGGCAGTATATTCAATAACCATAAAAACCTGAGCAGAAGAAGCGCAATGGCGTACCTGAATTCGCCTTCTGCGCCAGATCAAACAGCACCCAACTTCGCCTACTAAATCGGTCACGACTTCGTATAATGACAGCTCTTCTGCACTGACCAAACAGCACCATGAATCTGCTATACGACTTCGATTTCACAGAATGGACACCTAACCTAAACGCCGAGCAACGGGCACAAGCGCTCAAGGCGCTCGAAGGCGGCAGCGTGCTGGTATTGCCCCATTTGCCGTTTGTTTTACGATCCGAAGAAGAAAAATTTTTATCGCCAAGCTGGTCCAACGGCAAAGCCAAAAATATTTCACTACGCCCGCGCCCATCCGGCCAAGACGAATTCAAAGGGGCGCAAGGTAGCCCAGAAGATTTGTCGGCATTGCAAGCGATGGTACAACGTTATCGTGAACAGGCTACGGCTTTGGTGCAGCATTTGTTCCCCGCATATTTGCCGTATTTACGAGAGGCGAATACCAGTTATCGGCCGTTTGAAATCACGGCGCGGCAGGTGTCCTACCGCAAAGATGATACGCGCTTGCATGCCGATGCATTTCCGTCTAACCCGACCTGTGGCACGCGTTTATTGCGGGTCTTCACCAACATCAATCCACATGGGGTAGCGCGCAACTGGCGTCTGGGCGAACCGTTTTCTGAGATGGCGGCGAAGTTTTTAGCGGGCACCAAACCACTGTGGCCGGGGCAAAGCTGGCTGATGCACAAGTTACATATCACCAAACGGCCACGTACCGAATACGATCATCTGATGCTGCAACTACACGACCATGTAAAAGCCGATCTGGACTACCAAGCCAATTGCCGTCAACTGCATATCGACTTTGCACCCGGCACCACTTGGGTGGTGTTTTCTGATCAAGTCTTGCACGCCGCAATGAGCGGGCAATTTTTGATGGAGCAAACCTTTCACTTACCCGTGGATGGGCTGGCGCATCCCGAATTATCGCCCTTGCGCGTGCTGGAAAAAATCAAGCAACGCGCTTTGGTCTGACTTTCTGATCTGACGAGCTACGCTCAAGACGTGGCTGGCGTTTTTTTGCCAAACTGCGCATCGACCTTGATCAAAGCGGTCACTACAAAGGTTGGTACAGCCGCCAGACAAACCCAAATAAAAAAATTGGCATAGCCCAAATACGCTTGCAAAGGTGCGCTCAGCAAACCCGGCAACAACATGCTGAGCGCCATGAAGCCCGTGCCAATCGCATAGTGCGCGGTTTTGTGTTCGCCATCGGCCACCATGATTAAATACATCAGATAAGCAGTGAAACCAAAACCATAGCCAAACTGCTCGATTGCGACCGCCGTGCCGATCAACCAGACATTGCTTGGCAACACCAAGGCCAAAAACACATAAGCCAGATGCGGCAAATTAATCGCAATTGCCATTGGCCACAGCATGCGTTTCAAACCAAAACGCGCAATTAAAAAGCCGCCCGATAATCCACCAAAAGTGAGGGCAATCAAACCGACAGTGCCGTTAATCCAACCCAGCATTTGATTCGACAAAGCCAAACCATGATTGGCCGTGCTATCGAGCATAAACAGTGGGGCAATTTTTAAGAGTTGCGCCTCACCAAAGCGATACAGCAATAAAAAACACAGTGTCACCAGAATATTTTTCTTCTTTAAGAATTCGACAAAAATTGTGATGAAAGTAGTTAACACCGACGCCCCATCAGCGCGCACCTGATCACTGGCGGGGCGTGGCAATGCCCATTGGTGATACAGTGCCAGCAAAATAAACATTGCAGCCAACAGCGCAAATACCAAGGTCCAAGCCACCACAGCACTGCCATTTAAGTCAATCAACCAGCCCGCTAATACCACCAGCAAACCCTGCCCAACGATCACCGCCAGACGATAAAACAAACTGCGCACGCCAACGTAGGCGGCTTGCTCGTGTTGTTCCAGTGCCAGCATATAAAAGCCGTCGGTACTGATATCCTGGGTGGCAGCGCTAAACGCCAATAGCCAAAACGCCAGCAAGGTCAACTGAAAAAAATGCGTGGTTGGCAAACTCAAGGCGACCAGCCCAAATAATGCACCAATGACTAACTGCGCCAGCACGATCCACCAGCGCTTGGTTTTGAACATATCGACAAACGGCGACCACAAGGGCTTGATCACAAATGGCAGATACAACCAACTGGTATAAATCACGATCTCTGCGTTAGATAAACCCAAATTTTTGTAAAGGATCACCGAGAGAATATTCACCGCAACATACGGCAAGCCAGACGAGAAATATAGTGTCGGCAGCCATTGCCACCAACGATCACTTTTTACAGCATGTGTGCTGCTTACAGAAACAGAAGTAGGTGTGGGGGAAGAGTTACTCAAGGATTGATCCATGCGCTTGATATTGGTGAATGTCTTTTTGACTTTAACGATTGGTTGATACAAATCCGCGATCAGCCATTTTACGTGCTAAGCCTGTTTTCAGACATGATTTTTTCTCTGCCGTTTTTGATGAATCCTTTGGCACGATTTACACAATCTACACAATCTACATAAGATTGATTTAGACTAGGGCTTGTTCATCTTTGCCCAATTTGCCTATCGGCTTTCGACTATGAAAAAACTGTTTTCCTGTCTTTGCTTACTATTGATGATTTTTCTCGGTGGTTGCGCGCACACCATGAAAATCGATCACAGCAAGACCGCCATCGGGCAAGAGAGTCGGGCGCAGTTTGTGATTTTGCATTACACCGCGCTTGATCAGCCTACGTCGATACGCGTATTGACCGAACAAAATGTCAGCAGCCACTATCTCGTAGGAAATGACGACGAGGCGACGGTGTATCAATTAGTCGATGAAAATCGCATGGCGTATCACGCCGGTTTTAGTGACTGGAAAGGATTTAGCCGTTTAAACCCAAGTTCTATTGGTATTGAAATTGTGAATCTGGGTTATAAGGATACACCGACTGGCCGCATGTATTTTCCATTTCCACAACAGCAGATCGATAAGGTGATTAGCTTGGTCAAAGAGATTGCCGCCAGACATCAGATTCGGCCAGAATATATTTTAGGCCACAACGAAATTGCACCGCAACGCAAACCCGACCCCGGCCCACTTTTTCCATGGAAACAACTGGCTGATGCTGGCCTCATTCCGTGGCCGAATGCTGAACAAGTTGCTGCTAAGCAGGTGCTGTATGAACAACAGTTACCAGAAATGATCTGGTTTCAGAAAAAATTAATGCAACATGGTTATCTAACACCGCAAACTGGTGCATTCGACAGTGCAACTCGTAACGTGTTAATCGCTTTTCAGACCCGTTACCGCCCAAGCCGCTTTGACGGCGTGCCAGATGCTGAAACGGCAGCCATTCTGGATGTACTGACTACCTTGCCACCCAAACATTGATCTTTACCGAAGACCCTGCCGCATAGGTAGATCAAGCCTAAAAAGTGACCATTCGTCGCATCTCACTGGCGAACTTTTAGGCGCTTACTATAATGATTTCATACCAACCCACATTGAAAGGACATGGTATGAAAGCCGTTACCGTTTTAGATTTAACTCTGCTGGCAACGATGGCCATCTTCATGTTGCTGAGTATTCTGCGTCAGATTGGTCACTAAAGATTTGAATGCCTGCACCTAGCTGATTGAGGTCTGTTGATATATTTTTTACCAAGGAGCGTATGCTTACTTTCTTGCTCTGGATTATTTTATTGATCTTGTGCTGGCCTCTGGCTCTGCTGGCACTATTGTTTTACCCCTTAGTTTGGCTTTGCCTACTCCCTTTTAGGTTGCTGGGCATCGCCGTTGACGGGGTGTTCGAGTTGCTTCGTTCGTTGGTTCTGTTGCCTGCACGCTTATTACGTGGTCGTTAAGATTGCCCATGCATTATGCATGAGCTGCTAACGACCACACTATTTAATTAATGTGCGTGCGTAAATACTTCATGCAAATCATCGATCTGATCTGCTACGTCATCATCTGACCAACCCAAAAATTGCATCACATCATCCTTGCCTTTTACCCATTCGGCAAAATAATCGTCGCCATGATAAGTATGAATCGCATATTCTGCGACCAATGCTAGCGCAATTAAGCCGCGGATTTTTTCATCGGTGGCACCATCGCGTAAAACCGCATAATCGTGATGCAGCAAAATTGCCGCATGCACCTGTTCCGGCAAGCCCCAGGTGCGTGCCATGAGTGAGCCAATTGCGGCATGATTGGTCATGTGGTGGTGATCTTCAATTGCCGTAAAATTATTAACATCATCGGCATTTGCAGCCGCCAAAGTGGCAGCATAGTCTGGAAATTTTTCATGCAGCAAAGGGATGCCGATATCGCAAAACAAGCCAAAGGTATGTGCCGCATCGACGCTACAAACAGGATGATGCTTGGCAATCGCGCTCATCGCTTGCGCACGTTTGCTGGAAAAATCCCAAAACTTCACCAAAGCAGGGTTTGAATCACCAATTGCACGGCGTGCAATGATGCCCGTCATTAACAAACCGCATTGATCCATGCCCAATAAATCAACTGCGTGCTCGACCGAGCGCGCTTTCAGGCGCAAACCAAAAAAAGGAGAATTCGTGAGCTTTAATAAAGACGCAGACAAAGCTACATCATTCGCAATAATTTTTGCTAAACGGCGTGGGCTGGGATCGCTGTGATTTAATTCTTGCTGGACATCCATCAGCAAACTTGGACGCGGCGGAATCCGTATGGTTTTTACCAAGGCTTCAGCGGACTGCTCATGATTCAGCGCGTACTTTGTATTTTGTGTCATTACTTGCTTTTCCGCCTGCTTTTTAGAGCTTACGATTAAACCCGATTTCGGCTTGAAAATCAATTGCAAAGGCCGATGAATTACGACGCAAAATAAATTGCCCGCGTGCGTCATTACTCTCCGGCTACAATGCACGAAGGCTGAGCATTTACCACGTTAGTAATATGCAATCGGTCTGAGATCCGTTGATGTTTTTTTCAATAACGCTTCCCCCGATTTTTGCGTGACTGGACTGGAGAAAGTTGATGCTCAATATATCGTTCATGCAAATTTTACATAGCTTGGTGGTGCCGCCGCTCAGCCTTGTGTTGATTGTCTTGTTTGGCTATGCAATCAAGCGCTTTTACCCACGTTGCGGGCGGGCGCTGATCAGCTTGGCGCTATTCGCATTGATTGTACTCAGCACCAATGCTGGTGCTTTGCTGATAGTGCAGCCGCTGGAAGCGCTGGAAAAACCATTGCTGAAAACTGGCGACACCGGCGCGCAAGCAATCGTGGTATTAACCGCTGGCCGCTTACGCAATAATCCCGAATACGATTACAAAGACGTGCCTGATCAAGTTGGCCTAGCACGCATGCGCTACGCCGCCAAACTGTATCGCGACACCCATTTACCAATTCTGGTCACTGGTGGTCTTGGCAGCAAGGCCGAGCACATTGATTCTTTGGCGGAAGGCATGGTCAACGGCTTGAGCTATGAATTTGGCTTGCCCGTCAAATGGATCGAAGACCAGTCCATCAATACGCAAGAAAATGCGGTGTTCTCAGCGCGTATCTTAAAACAAGCAGGAGTCAAGCACGTCTTACTAGTCACCGACGCCATGCACATGCGGCGTGCACGCATCGCGTTCGAGCAGGCGGGTATGCAGGTCACACCAGCACCGACCCAATTTTTTTCGCATAGTGAATTACATTTTTTCGCTTTTTTACCAAGTGCAGAAGGTATGCGCAGATCGCAATATGCAGTGTATGAATGGCTAGGCTTGGCTTGGTATTGGCTGGTGCACACTTAATGCTTGGCGAAGCAGTCTGAGAAATGATGAAATGCACCAATCACGACCTTTTTATCATTGTTAGACAGGTTCTTCGCTGCGGCTGGATTCATACACAAATCCAGCATTGGATTTGCATTAAGCTGCGCCGAGTTTGTTGAGGGTGGAACCCCGTCCCAAGTGAAATCAAAGTTGGCTGGCTGACGAAATAATCCCCGCACCGCATGATGACCAAGATACAAACTCGGTATACTTGCCTGCTGATTATCTTGTGCATGTACCAAACCACCATCGCGCTCACGAATCAGGCCATCCACCAAATTATTCGTCACGCGTGCTGCGCTTTGTGGAAATCTGACTGTGATGCCGCTGGTATCAATCAAGGTATTACCACGCACTGTGCTATCGGCCGCCCTGTTAAGATAAATGCCATCGTCCGAACAGGCCATCACCAGATTCGCCTGCAGAACACCGCGCTCTTGCTCAACCACGCAGTGTTGATCACGGCAATAAGCCACACCCGTACCGCCGCCACCCAATGATAGGCCAACCCGCTGCCCGGCATAATTTTGTAACTTGTGCTCACAGATAATGAGGTTTTGTTCGATGCGATTGTCCGCCCCAGCGCCTTTGACAAACATGCCGTAACTGATTTTGTCACCACCCGCTTTAATAAAATCGCTAACGATATTTTTTTGTATGTGCCAGCCACTTGCCGCAACCAGATCGACCGGCGTGACAGCGTGCGCCGTTTGGCGCGGCACACGGTTGCTGATAGTGTTGTACATAATCTGCCCGTTATCAGGAAAGCTGCCGCGTTCACCATTGATTTTAAAATGCGCATTAAAATCAGTGATTCGATTATTGCGAGCCGAGAAGTGATGCGCCTTGCCGATCACGTGAAATGCATGTTCGCAAAATTCTTGTGCGCTGCATACGCCTTGCATATCGAGATTTTCAACCACCCAAAACGGCGCGCTGACGACAAAACCCTGAGCAATCATGCTATCGATTTTGACCGTACCGAGTTGTTTCGCACGCAGTGTGATGGGCGCTTCTGCCGTGCCTGCCTGATTCATCAATAGGCTATGCTCACTCAATACATAGTGGCCGGGCGCAATCGTGATCTCATCGCCCGGCTGTGCCGCATACAAAGCGGCGCGCAGTTGTTCAATGTTCGCTACAGTGATCTGACGTTGCCCATTCTGATGAACTGCGAGCCCGCTGTTTTTCTGTGCCCCCAACAGCAGATCGGGCAAATCTGAATTCAGTGCCGGCATGCGATCATTTTGCCGTAGATAGCGGGCAAACCATTGACCGAATGCGACGATTGCGGGGCGATGGCCAGCAGTCCGATGCTCAATATAGGGTGCTAATTCGCGTGGTGTGCGATTGATTTTATGCAATGCGATCAGCGCAGCGATGCTTGCCATCAGCAACAAAACGGCACAGATCAAAACCAGCCGAATTAGAATCGGCATTTTACCCGTGCGACTTGCCTGCTTGCGATGAGGTCGGCTCATGGTGAGCGCTGTTGCAAAATTATTTAACGGGTATCGGAGTATCGGCACCAACCGCGACGGCCGTCACACTATTTTGCGGCGAACCATCAATTAATTTATCAGAATAGGTGAGGTACACCAAGGCATTACGCTTCTTGTCCACCATGCGCACGACGCGTAATTTTTTGAACAGGATAGAAATACTCTGTTGGTAGACTTCTTCCTGCTGTTTTAAGCTACCGATAAAACTGATGGGGCCAACCTGACGGCAGGCAATCGACGCCTCTGCCTTGTCTTCGGCCAAACCCAAGCCACCACGAATACCACCGGTTTTTGCGCGCGAGATATAGCAAGTCACACCTTTGACTTTGGGGTCATCATAAGCTTCAACCACGACTTTATGATCAGGACCAATCAGGATGAACGCGGTATCGACGCTGCCGATGTTTTCGGCCTGTGCATTGACACCCACTAACACGGTGCTGGCAAGCACAAGACTAGAAACCCCTATGGTAAAAATCTTCATCATGTGCTCCCGAATTAAAACAACGTGCTAGGTCTTTTCAGCATTTAAATTTGAATGGCGAATGCTGTAAGTGAAATAACCGATCAACGCTATCGCCATCCAGATAAAGAAAATATGATACGTCGCCGCCGATAAATCTTTTAATATGTACAGGCATGCCGCGATGCTGAGTCCCGGTATCAGATAAGGTCCAAACGGCACTCGAAATCCTTCATTGCCAACACCCAGACCCTGCTGACGAATCACCGGTATCGCTGCCGATACCACGATAAACGCCACCAACGTGCCCATGCTCACCATGTCCCACAGAAAGGTAGCGTCCACCAGACCTGCCACGATTGCAACCGCGAGACATACCACCAAGGTATTGCTGACTGGCGTGCGCGTGCGGGCGTGCACTTGATGAAATGAGCGTGAAATCAAACCGTCTTTGCTGATCGCATACAAAATTCGGGTCTGCCCATAAATCGTCACCAGGGTCACACTAAATACAGACAATACCGCACCGGCAGACAACACCAGACCCGGCCACGCTTTTCCAGTGACATTTTGCAAGATCACGGCCAAGCCAGCTTCCTGCCCAACAAACATGGCGGCAGGCTGCGCGCCGACTGCAGCAACCGCGACCAGCATGTAAAACACCGTCACTACAATCAACGCCAACAGAATACCCAAAGGCACATTACGTTTCGGATTTTTGACTTCACCACCCGCAGTGGCAACTGTATCAAGACCAATAAATGAAAAGAACACCGTGCCCGCCGCCGCCGTCACGCCCGCCATGCCAGCCAAATGATGGCTGTCATCGAGATTAAAAAACGGTACGAAATGTTCGGCTTTGATGCCGCTAAAAGCGATCACTGCAAAGAAACTCAAAATCGCTAATTTCATCAAGACCATGATGGTATTGATCGTGGCGGATTCTTTGGTGCCACGCAACAGTAAAAAACAGCAGATCCCTACCAACGCTACGGGTGGCAGATTAAATTGATTCAAATGAAATTCGACACCGTTCGCACCGGATACAATCATCGGTGAGCGCAAGCTGGAAGGAATATGCCAGCCCAGCGCATTGGTCAGAAAGTGGTTCAAATAATCCGACCAGCCAATCGCCGTGGCGCTCGCCGCCAAACCATATTCCAGCAGCAAACAGGCGGCAACCACAAAGGCCGCGAATTCGCCCAAAGTGGCATACGCATACGAATACGAAGATCCCGACGCCGGAATCCGTGCCGATAATTCGGCATAACACAAGGCGGTCAGCCCCGCCGTCACCGCCGCCAAAAGAAATGCCAAGATCACTGAAGGGCCAGCTTTCGGCACCGCTTCGGCCATTGTAAAAAATATTCCGGTACCTATCGTCGCACCGACACCCATCATCGCCAGCGGAAATAAATTCAACGAACGGCGCAAGCTATGTACGTGAATGTCGTCGTTGGTAGCGCTGTGCCCCGTATCGTGTGCCGTCTCGATCGATATATCGTGCAATTCCACGGGCTTGGTTCTGGTCATGCGCTGGTGCAGGGCTTGCGGTCTCATTCACTTCCTTCTTGCGTCAAGTCAAACATCGGCAGACTATACGCCATCTGCTGGCAATTGATAAGTCCGACTTCGCCATGTCGCCAATTGATAACAAATGGCATGCCGATTTCATTGCGGACTTGATTTGCTCAAGCTGATTCAGCTAGACCGTTTCGTGAAAACCACGTCCCACACGCCATGCCCCAGCTTCAGACCGCGATTTTCGAATTTAGTGATGGGGCGATACACAGGGCGCGGCGCATAATTGTCAGAGGTATTTTCTAAACTCGCTTCTGCGCTCAAAACGCTCAAGATTTGCACCGCATACTCTTCCCAGTCGGTGGCGCAATGCAGATAGCCGCCAGCTTGCAAACGCGAGGCAATCAACTCCACCATCGGCGCTTGTATCAAACGCCGCTTGTTATGGCGCGCTTTGTGCCAAGGATCAGGAAAGAAAATATGCACACCAGCCAAACTAGCGGGCGCGATCATGTGGTTCAGCACTTCGTAGGCATCATGCTGAATAATGCGTTGATTCTGCAAACCCATGCTATCGATCAACTTGAGCAAATTGCCCACGCCGGGCGTATGCACTTCGACGCCGATAAAGTCTTTCTCTGGCATCTGTTGAGAAATGTTCGCGCTGGTTTCGCCCATGCCAAAACCAATCTCCAGAATACATGGCGCTACCCGGCCAAACTGAGCCGGTAAATCAAGTATCTGGCGCTGATAGGGCACACAATAACGTGGCCCCAATTGCTCAATCGCGCGCGCCTGCGCATCGGAGAGGCGACCTGCGCGTGTCACGAAACTACGAATACGCCGTTCGCTTGGATCGTAAAAAAGCGCTTTGCCAGGCTCTTTTGCTTGATTCGGATTGGCTTGCGCATCTGGCGCGGGCTGATGTGCAGCAGAAGCGAGGTTTTCAATTTTGGTGTCGGACATGGTCGGTTTGCATAAATGAATAGGGCATTCCACCCAATTACAACAGGTGGAATACTTCAACCGAGATTTTCCGTTAGGCGCACCAGAGGTGCTATTTGAGCGCTGACGGCGCATTTTCGGCCATCATCTCAAATCCCAATGGAAAATCCCGGTTCAATGTTTTTGTCTTGGAGCGGGTGAAGGGAATCGAACCCTCGTCGTAAGCTTGGGAAGCTTCTGCTCTGCCATTGAGCTACACCCGCGCAAACCGTATTTTACGCGTTATGGGTGGTAATGAGCAGATTACAGCGAATAACCTGAACGTTGCAGTGCCCTGCAACGTTCAGGGCAAAGGATTTATTTTTTTCAGTTTTGTAGGTGGAAAGCATTGCTGCGTTGCTGCTCTTTGAACCAGTTATTGATCATTCTTTCTTCATACTCAAAACCGGTATGGCTGGTAACAATCCGATGGGTAAACAGAAAACTCATATCCGACAAATTCGCCTTGCCTTCACTGACCACGGCACCGGTGTCATTTTTCAGAGAAAATTGCAGTGACATGCGCGGCCAATAAATATCTTTAACGAGACGAATATCATGCCCATTGTTTGGATGAAGCACGTTGGTATCACCGGCCAGATCAAGATTGGTCACATTGATTTCCAATAGATAATTTTCTGGCAGCGCCTTGGCGTTGTCGAGAAACACCTCATCCAAGGCTTCAAAAAGGCGCTGCCGAAAGGCATCTTTTGTCTCGTTGGTTGGCCGGATATCGGTGTATTTATCGGGATCTTGCCAATTGATCTTCACTTGCGCGGCCTCGGATGAGCCAAGCATTCCTAGAGAAATCAGGATCACACTTAAACATTTTTTCATGATATCACCCATTCATTTTTCACTAACAATGATGATCCTAGAAACGGCAGTTGACCGCTAAAATTTGCCAATAAGGCCTTGTTTTTAATCATCAATTTCGTGTTCTAAACGTTCGCCGTTTTGGTGGCAGCGCTACGAGCGTGATTGCACATTTTTGCGACTCCCTGCCGTTGTTGCTCCTCCTAGCAGAATGCAGTCTGCGTCGTCGTCGCGCCTAGGCAGGAAGCCGCAAAAACCCACACTCTCGCTCGTCCAACCGCCGTTTCTAGGATGATTGATGTAGCATCGACAGATGTACATCCGTCGATGTTCTGTTTGCATTGTAGACGAAAAAAAAGGACAGTCATTTCTGACTATCCTTTTTTACACATTTGAAACAAATTAGGTATTCAACGACCTAATCTAAACAAGCTTAGAACTTGTGACGGATACCCAATGTGAATTCTTTGATGTCCGCACCTGCTCTAGCTGCACCAATCTGAGACAATTGTACATTTGGATCTTGATTTGTCAGCGCATAACCAGCGTACAAATCAGTCCGCTTGGACAAATTGTGTTGATAGGCAATCCCATATTGCTTTGCATCACCTACTGCGCCGCGGGCTGCAGAAATAACGGTGTCATCGATGATCTTTGTAAATTCCAGTTTGACGCTATTTGCCGCATCAAATTGAATGTTACCAGCCAGAGAGAAATTCTTTTGATCTGTTGCACCAGTACGAGTGCCATAAGGCAAATCTGCTTTTTGCTTTTCATAAATAAATACTGGTGTAAAAATACCAAATTTATAAGAAACTGCAAATGTATTCGCAGAACGTTTGTTTACCAGGCTTGAAGTCGTAGCAACTTGCTGATTCTCTAAAGAATAAGAGTAACCAATATCTAAACCAAAGTTGGTATAACGTAGGGTCACACCATACGAACTACCCGCTTTACGGTCACCAGCAACTTCACCAAAACCGTAAGTCGCTGATCCGCGGAAACCATCCCAGTTTGGTGTGTTATAGAAAATCGCGTTGTTAACACGGCCAGCACTTTGGTTACTCAAAGATGCGCTACTATTTGCTGGGATTGACGAGATATTATTTCCGAAAAAGTACAGATTTGATAAACCATTACCACTGTTGATATAACCAGAACCAAACGGATCAAATGCATCTAAAAACAGGTTATTAATTGTCTTGTCACGACCAAAGTCGAAAGAACCGAAATCACCTGATAAACCGACTGTTGCTTTACGGCCGAATGCACGACCACCTTGACCGGAAGTACCTGTATCGATGTTGATACCCTCTACTAACTCAAAATTGGCTTTCAAGCCATCGCCCAAATCTTCAGTACCCTTGAAGCCGATACGTGAACCTTGTACCTGACCGCTAGAAATAGAAGTTGTCGAACCAGCAGCGTTACCATCTTTAATGTTACGTAAACCAATATCAGCAATACCATAAATAACGATAGAAGATTGCGCCATTGCCGCGCCGGAGAAAGCACTCATCAGAGCCAGTGCAAGTAGTGATTTTTTCATAGCATGAAATCCATAAAATAGTTAGTTAAAATGAAGCTAAAGCCAGCTAGGCGCTCAGAAAGTTGCAATTACTATGCTGTAATTTCTTTTTAACTTATCGAACTCTAATGACTGATCCAGAGACATTCATAACTATACCTAGGTAAGATGACAAATTGGTGACGTTAGCCGGTTATCCCCCGTAATTTGACGTTTTGTACCACAAAAACAACGCGATTTTTTGCCCTTATCTCGAATCGATTGATGTAAATAAGTATAACTACTTAGCCAAAATTCTGTTTCTCAATTACATTTGCCCAATTGGAATTTGTTTGAACCTAACCAAATTCGCACCTGTTTGATACAGTTGCGGACTATGTGCCAAAAATGTGCGTTCCCGACATTACGTCGTAGCAAGTCATTTTCCTTGCCCGAAATAAAAAAAGATAGTCATCGCTGACTATCTTTTCTTGTAACCATTGATTTGGGCAAACGCCCATGCTCACATATCACATGCTCAATTAGAACTTGTGACGAATACCCAATGTAAACTCTTTTACGTCAGCGCCATTCACTGCAGCAAACGCTTTTCTAGAATTATCATCTTGGGTTGTGTTTGCATACGCAACATACAAACCAGTACGCTTGGATAAATCGTGGTTGTAAGCAATTGCCCATTGTTTCGCGTCGCCCACTGTACCGGCTGCTGCCGACACTACAGTGTCATCAACAATCTTGGTAAAGCCCGCTTTCACGCTGTTAGCCTGATCGAACTGAACTGTACCCGCTACTGTAAAGTTCTTCTGATCTGTTCTGCCAGAGAAACCAGCGTAAGGCAAATCAGCCTTTTGCTTTTCATAGATAAACACTGGTGTGAAAATACCGAATTTATATGAAATTGCAAAAGTATTTGCAGAGCGCTTATTGTCAACCGCAGTTAAACCAACTTGCTGATTTTCCAGAGAATAAGAATAGCCGACATCTACACCATAATTGGTATAGCGCAGTGTTACGCCGTATGAGCTGCCCAGTTTGCGGTCGCCAGCAACTTCACCGAAACCGTAAGTGGCTGAACCGTGGAAACCGTTCCAGTTTGGTGTGTTATAGAAAATCGCATTGTTCACACGGCCAGCGGTTGTATTGTTGCCAGTTGGTGCCAATGGTGTGTTGCTGCCGTAAAAATACAGGCTCGATAAACCGCTACCGTTGTTGATATAGCTTGATGCAAATGGATCAAATGCATCGATAAATTGATTGTTGATCGTTTTGTCGCGACCTAAATCAACAGAGCCGAAATCACCAGACAGACCTACTGTCGCCTTGCGACCAAATGCACCACCTTGAGAAGTGCCTGAATCAATGTTTAAACCTGTTTCAAATACAAAGTTTGCCTTCAAACCGCCACCCAGATCTTCAGTACCTTTGAAACCTAGGCGTGAGCTTTGCTCTGTGCCGCTTGTAAGTGAAGTGGTTGAACCGGCGGCTGTACCGTCTTTCACATTACGCAAACCGAGATCAGCAACGCCGTAGATTGTTACTGAAGATTGTGCCATGGCTGCGCCAGAAAACGCACCTAATAACGTCAATGCAAGAAGTGATTTTTTCATCATCATGAAACCTATAAAAGTTAAACAAATGTAAGCCAAAGCCTACTGAGCGATATTTAGGCAAGCCGGTCAAAATCAAGTAAAAAAATTCACCCGGAAATTACCTTTTTTCCTAACGCTACAAAGACGAGCAACCGCTCTACAATCTTCGATCGCCCTTCTTCCAAAAAAACACACCATACTAACATGAGTTTGGTTGGATAGACTAAATTTTCGATTTTCATCAAAATACAACGAGGTGCCTAAATACTCACATCGCGCTATTTAGATGCATATTTCCAATTTAGTTCATATTATATAGAAAATTAATTTCTGCTGCAGAGCACCAATGGTGCAAGAGCATTTATAAATCACCTATTTAGTGCGAAATAGGTGGTTATTTGAGAAAAATTTATGCGCTTGCACCAACTGTGAAGAGTCAATAAAAAGAGCTTTTTATATGCTGTTTTTG
>OFSE01000004.1_pt1 | contig 71728 bp, 99 predicted proteins | sample 1543261 | NCBI WGS metagenome assembly OFSE01 (sample SAMN07774225, study PRJEB24372) | wastewater metagenome | isolation source: Exp Tend VB 50WW | collected 2016-02 | reverse complement strand
TTGCGAGCTCAGTAGGCCACGTTAGTGTGACGTTTGCTGAAAGAGCTACTGCACGATAGCTTACATCAGCCGGATAGACGACTGTGCCACCAAAAGTATTTGTGAAACCGGGCACTACATCAGTCCTCCCTGCGAATAATACCGCGATCAGCTATCTGGCGAATATCCTCGCCATTAAGCGCCGCGATGGCACGGTCATAAAATGCCTGCCAAATTGGAATAATTTCTTCGTTCTTCAGGAACGGCGCAGCCTCCATAAGTGAGGCGTAGAGCAGCGCGTTAGGTGCGTATTCCGTGAACCAGTTCGTCTGAACGTCATCGCCGAGAAGCGGTGGTAGCTCATAATAAATTATCTCGTAAGGAAAATCATCAGACGGCGTTGGTGCAAAGAACCAGTTCTGATAGTCATAGTCCGCATAAAAACGCGGCGTACCAGTGAGGGTCTGATTCGGCCAATACTGGCGCATATACTCGTAAGCACGCGGGAAGATCTCCTGCGTTGTGTTATATCCAGCTCCGGTTCCGACTCTCATACTGACGGTTTCACGCCAGCGATCAGGCTTTGAATATGTCGCCTGCCCCTGAGTCATCGTCGAATTAACGACATTGACGGTTCCTTGTACTTTAAGCTCTCTCGCTAAACGGCGCTCAGCAAGGCCAATAAGACTTGGTAGCTGCAGGTAAACCGAAGGATCGGTAGCCAGCGTAGCTCCACGCTCCAGATAATTCCGGAGGTCGTTGAGCAAGCTGGTGTACGTCATCGCGGTGGCCATGTGATAATCCTTACATCAATTCCTCAGGCTTCACAACTTTGATCTACAGACCTGATACCCTTACAAAATTTAAGTTACATCACTTTACAGCTACTGCATCTACCCACGCTTTAACCGTTAACCGATGCTTTACGCTACAGTCTGCGTATTTTGCAAGTATATCAGCTTCCCAAAGAGCCCGCTCAGGGTCGATCATTACCATTGGCGGGTTTTGTAGTGTCGGGCACTGCCCCGCTAGGTTTGCCGGAGGCAGCGGCATTGGCGTCACTGACACCGCTTTCGAGCACCCGGCGCAAAGCGTCAGAACCAGCGCAATCAACAGGAACGGCAGGAGCCGTTTTATATATTTCACGTATGGTGTTGGTGCGTTCGGTTGCCACCACATTGGCCTGATCTCGTTCAACTTCATAGGTTTGCGAAACATTGTCTACTACCTCTTGTTGTTTGACCCGCAGCTTTTCCGCTTTCTCTAGCGCCTTTGCGTAGGAGGCGTCGCACTGCCAGTCACGGACCTTATACCCAGATGCTGCGCCTATGATGAGAGCGCCTGCCAATCCGTATATCATAACTGGGTTGATTAAAGCCATGTTGCGTACTTCTTGGTTTTCATACGACGGTCATCGAGACCGTGCGGGTTTTTGCTGCCGTTGATCCGGGAACTTAACTCACGGATAGCAGCTTCATTGATGCCCTTATCGCAGATGGACCATAGCTTGTTCTTATCAAAGAACCACAGGGCGCTCTCAAAGCAAAGTTCGCCGGCCACGAGGTCTGGATTAGTCATCACGTCTGGGCGGTTCACGTACTTGGCAAACTCAGAATAGTTAAATTTTCCAGTGAGTTGCAAGGCTCCTCGACCACGAAAAAGCCACCCTTCGCCGGATGCTTCGTCGCCGTTACCCATGCGGTTGGCGTAGGCGCGGTTAGCAATGCGTTGCGGCTGGCGTTCATAAGCCTTGGCTATTGCGTCTGTCTGAAAGTACTTCCCAAAAATGCCACGCAGACCCTTCGCGCCGTAGTTCAGGTTCTCGCTAAAAGCTTTGAAGCCGCCGCTTTCATGCGCCGTTTGAGCAAAGAAATGCGCTGCACGATTAGGTGACAGCTTATAATAAGCCGCAGCCGCCTTAAGTGTGCCCGGGCCGAACGCGCCATCTGCCGTTACTCCTATTTTCTGTTGAAGGTTAATCAGGCTCATTTATCGTCCTTCCGATTATTCCAAAGCTCAAAGAGCGTCTTGATCTTTTCCTCAACCACGGCGAGGCGCACATCCATCTTGGCGAGGATGATGGTCAACGTAATGAACGCAAGAACAATGGGCCAAAGCTGCCCAATTAGTTCGACAGTGGAAAGATCGCCCGCCATTTACGCCGCCGGATTACGCCAGTCAGGGAAGTCAGCCTCATCGACCACGCCGTCATTATTAGTGTCATAGCGCAAGTCGTTGCGATACTTCTCCCAAGGGGCCATGTCATCGTCATCGTCTTCTTCTACTGGCTCAGGATCAACAGGGCGGATCAACGGTACGCTATTAAATTCACCGACTTCTAACTCCGGTTCCGGCGCTACTGGTTCAGGCTCGCCCTTATCCCGCGCATTGGCATTCAGGCTAAGGCCGCCGAGCAGCCCGACAAGCGCACCGATAATCGTCTGGAAGGCAGGATTGACTGTCTCAAGGATAGCCGCGCTGCTCACAACGTCGTTTGACACAAACAAGCCAACGGCAAGAGCCAGCACAACGACGAGGATAACCGCCGACAGCGTGACAATGGCCACACGAATGACAAACTCGACGGTGTCGTTGACACCGTCCTGCCTGCTTTCAAAACTATTCAGGAAGTTCATCACATTCTCCTTCTGTCTTCTTGGGCTTGATCGAGCCGCTGCCCTGCCCAGCCATTAGTCCTGCCAATGCCCCCACGATGAATGTCGCTATTGGGTTAATCAGCTTAAAAAACTCAGCGTCATTTGGGGACTGCCCCTCCATCGGCTGCGATACAAACACCAGCGAGTATAGCACAGTTGCCACGATGAACGTAAGCGTTAGCGACAGCACGATGCCGACGATGAACCGAAGCAGTTCCTCTGGCGACCATTCGCTAGTCGGTTTCATCTTCTTCGCCCGTATTTATCAACCACTCGGTGCAGTAGCCCATAGCGACGCACTTGGGCTTCTTGCAGATTTCCTGCTGCCAGTTCGCAGGGTCTTGGCAATCATAGCGATAGCGGTCCTGACAGCCCAACAAAAACAGCGATGCCGCTAAAAGTGACAGCGCCCTCATGTCAGTTCATCTTAAAAGCGATTGCTGACAGTAGCCCGATTATTCCAGCGGCACTGCCGACCATGAGCGCCTCAATGCGCTTGATCCGCAGTATGGTTTCGCGCCAGCGCTCAGCGCAAACGGCTTCATGCGTTGTCAGGCGCAGATTTACATCGTCGGTCATTTCAAGTTCCGCAGCTTGTAGATGGTGGACAGATACACTTCGGTGACACCGTCGACTAAGTTGGCGACTGCGCGGTTGCCCTTGCAGATGTCCTCGTGGTGCTCTTCGATCCAGTCTGCGTCGGCCTCTAGGAGCTTCAGCACGTCACGCTCAGTCACCTTCGGGGCGGGTATGTTGCCGATGAGGCTGAACGCGCCTTGGTAGGCCTCCACGAGCTTGTCGATGGCGTCAATGACGTCGTCGTAGAAGCTGCCCAGTGACATGTGCTTCGCGAAGCTGCCGTCGCCCTTGGCGCGCCAGTGCTCGAAGTGGGCTACGTTGCGTGCGTAGAACACGCGGCTGATAAGTTCTTCGATCATTGTATTTCCTTACGCGATTGCCAAGAAGATGTAAGTAGCCGCGCTCACGTTGACGTTGGTCGCCGCGACCTGATTGACGATGAACCCAGTGTTGTCCGTATCGACGCTGTCGTTGGTTGTAACTTCCACATCCGCAAGGTTAAGCCGTACATAGGGGTCGTTGCCAGCGACGATGCCGCGTGCGCTGTCCCAGACATACCAGTCGCCTGTACTGTCCGTCCGCTTGATGAGCACAAAGCGAGCGCCTGTGGTGAACGCGCAGTTGATCGTCTGGCTGCTTCCGTTGCCTGTGTAGCTGCCGACCTTGCTGACACCGGGGCATGAGGCGAATAGGTAGGCGACGTAGTTGTAAGGCCCGTTTGTATTATACGCAGTGCCTACTGAAAATACGGATGCGGTTGGCCGCGTTGAGTTCCAAGTAGTTGCTGCGCCTCCGGTTTTTGCAAGTGCGTTATTGAGATTGACGTATTCAGTCGCCAACAAAGACGCTGAGTACACGAACCACTCTTCGCCAGCGTTACGTGATTTTACAATCATCAACTCAGGCACAACGCCAAGGTTGTGGTTAAGCGTGCGGGCGACACCCGTCCCCGTGTAGCAAACCTCATCGAAGAAGCCGGGGGCGCGACCGAGGAAGTAATTTACATATGTATACCCTGATTGGTTAATCGTAGCGTAAACATCCGTCCCAACAGAAACCCCGTTCATGTTAAATGATGAAATGGACGTATTGCTGCCAGACGGTGCTGCAATTTCGGCGTTTGCGTTATCCGTCTGAATTATAGCTAATCGACCGCGCAGCCTGTCAAACCAAGAACGATTGTTAGCGGTGTTCCTCGTTTCAGGAATTACCAAATCAGGAGGAAAACTGGCCCCGCTGATTGTTCCGGCGGCGCTTGTCCCGGTATACAGAACAGGGGCAAACACACTCGTCCCCAGCGTCGGGGTCTTCATTGGGCCGCGACGGATGGCCATGTAGATGTAGTTTTGTGTTAGGTTTATCTTAAAACCAGTTGCGCTAATGAAAATGTTATTGCTACCGGTAGCTTCAGCGTCAGCGGTGTTTGGATATAGGTCCGCGGCAGTGTTCCCCCCCACAGACATTCCACGCATATTGTCGTTCATTATCCATATTTGGGCGGCGTCATACTTTTTAATAATGACAAACTGAGGCTCCCAACCAAGATTAATGTCTGTTTGAGCAGCAGCGGCACCGCACTGAATAAGCCCAGTGGACGATGTGTCGTGGGCGTAGAGGTAGGCAACGTAGGTGCCGCCGGATGCGTTGACCGTTGCGTCAGTTCCAACAGTAAACTCAGTCGCGGTCGGTGTTGTGCTGTTCCAGCGGGTTGTGCCAGTGGCTACGGCAGCATCGCTGTTAAGCACCATGTACTGCGTGTTGGCGTTGCTGCGGTGGTAGACCTGCCAGTCAGCGGCAGTGTCAGTGCGCTTTACAAGTATCATGCCGGGAACAGAGCCGAGGTTGTGGGCAATGTTTCGGTTAGCGCCTGTTCCAGTGTACGTCACAACATCAAAGAAGTTAGGTTGTTCGCGGAATGTCCAGCCTACATAGGTATCTGCCAATAAGTTCATCTCATCGTTGTTGCCATTAATCGTATACCCCGTTGTACCAAACGAAGTCATGTACGAAACAGTAGCTTGAGCGGCTGTTGAACTTGGGACAACTTTTTTAGTTACGCCACGGACTGTGTCAATTAAATTTCCAGAAGTACCACGGCCTCTGTTTTTAGTCCAAACCATCCCACCCGAACCGGACAGGTTGATGCCGTTGGTGATGGTCTGAGTAGCGCCAGTGCCCGTGTACAGATACGTCGAGAACACGTCCTCAACCGCAAGCGTGTTCCCAGCCAGCGGCCACAGACCCTGCTTCGTCCAGTAAGCCGCGTCGGCCAGCGACCACACGCCAGAGGCCGCCCCATTCTGGAACGGGCCAGCGGGGGTTACGGGTGTTTTGCGGATTACGCCGCCGGGCCAACGGTTGCTCATTTCTTGTTCCTTACGGGTCTATTATAGCAGTAGATGTCTCGCGATCCAAGCGCAGTGTTCCCTCACAGACCATGCTGTAGTCACCGCCAGTCTTTGCGCCGCGACAGGGCACGTTAATCTCGACGTTCTTCGTCAGATACTCCTTGCCGTCCTCGAACACGCGCCAGACGTGATCGACCGTGCCGCGCCCTTGCTGGCCACGTGTCTGATTGTAGCGTATCTGGAAGTGCGCCATCAGATGACCTCTGCCGCTTGCGCGGGGGCATACTCGACGCCGATGTTGAAGTGGACGAAGCGGATAGGCTTGTCGGATGCGTGGCGGGTAAAGCCGTGCGGCAGCCATGCGTTGGCGAAGATCAGCGTGCCCGGCTTGGCCTCGATGCCCATGGCGTTGCTGGCGGGCGTCACCTGACCCATGTCGGCCTCTGGCAGGTTGATCTGCACCTTGCCCGCACGCGGGTCGTAGAACAGCGCCTTGGAGCAATCTTCGGGTGTATCGAGGAAGTAGAAGCCGACGAGCTGCGCGCCGTTGCCGTGGACGTGCTGCTCCATCTGCGAGTGCTTGTGGTGCTCCTGCGTCCACATCTCAGTGAAGAAGGTGCTGGCACCGGTCATGTCGCTGCCCTGATTGTTCAGTATCTGCCACGCAGAGCTGCCGACATACTCGCAGAAGTCGTGCATGCGCGGGTCATCCGTGAGGTTGCCAGTCATCTTGACTGGGTAAATCTCGTTGATGTCCTGCGGCTCGAAGTTGTCCTCCGATACCGCGCGAACGGCGTCGAGGAACTCAGGCTTGAAAGCCGTTACGACAACAGTCGGGAAGCAGAATATGGGCGTCAGCTCGTCGCTCACGACTTGTCCTCAAGGAACAGCGGCTTCATGTTGGTCAGCACTCTAGTGCGGTCGCCTTGGCTGTTGATCACCTTCAGGGTAATAGCCTCGATGTGCGGCACGATCTGCGCCTCGAAGTCTGGGTGGCAGCGCATGGTGTTGAGGTGGTCGTGCGGGATCGTGCCAGCCGTCAGCAGGAAGTTCTCGGCGCGGGTCTTCAACTCGCCCAGCCACTCTTCGCGCTGCATGGCCTCATTGGCTTCGAGGAACGGCAAGTCGCGGTGCTTGCGGTTCGGCTCAAGCTCGTCCATCAGCTTGCAGATGTAGTCATACTCGTTGATCGCGGCTTGGTGGTTTAGTGCCCAGCCCTCGTTGACCGAGTTGCATTCGAGCAGGTCTGCCTCTGCCTTGAGCCGGTCGATTTCTGTCGACGCTTCGTCGGCCAGCACGGCCTCTGCCGTGAGAACCTTAGCCTGACGGCGTAGGGCCTGCGCCTTCGAGTGCTCGATCTTGACGCCGATGTCTATCTTCTGGTCGTGCAAGAGCGCCCAAGCGCCGTCTGCTGTGTGGCAGCTTCCCGCCATGAAGTGCTTTAACTGGAAATCGCAATTATTGCGATGCGGCTTACTATTCATCGTTGTGCTCCTACGATGGTGGTGGTTAAATGTTTACGCCGGTTGTACCGTTGGATGCTGCGGAGCCTCCTAGAGAAGCCGCAGAAGCCGCGCCGCCTGTGGCTACTACGCACCCCGAGTACGTATACTTGTCTCTTGTAGCGAGGCGCACACCGCCAGTATATCCTAATGCAAAAACACCAACAGTGCTGTTGCCAGCGGCAGAGCCAAAATACGATGCGGCAGAGGCAGCAGTAGCGCTCCCAACCGTGTCGCCAGAATAGGTGTATTTGTTGCGCGTAGTTGACGGTACGCACACGGACCCCAATGCAAATATGCCAACCGTGCTGTTGCCTGCGGCGGAGCCAGCATTTGAATTAGCCGTAGCAGCCCCACCCGCACTGACTACGTCACTTGAGTAGGTGTATTTGTTGCGCGTAGTTGACGGTACGCCTCCCGTGCTGCCCAACGCAAAGATGCCAGCAGTACTAGTGCCAGCCGCAGACCCTTGTGTTGAAGCCGCTGTGGCGGCTGTAGCAGCGGCATTAACGTCACCGGAATAAGTGTACTTGTTTCGGGTGGTAGTTGATAGACCACAGTTATTTCCGCCCAAAGCAAAAATTCCCACCGTGCTGTTACCGGCTGCGGAGCCGCTGTTGCTCACCGCCGTAGACGCGCTTCCTGCGGTGACGGCGCAACTTGCATAAGTGTACTTATTGCGAGTTGTGGAAGCGCAACCCGCCGCGTTGCCCAGCGCAAAAATGCCGATTGTACTGTTACCAGCAGCAGAGCCATCCCTAGACACCGCTGTGGCAGCGCCTCCTGCGCTGACAGCGCAACCCGCGTAAGTGTATTTATCGCGGGTAGTAACCGAGCCACCCACTGTGTTGCCCAGCGCAAATATCGCAAGCGTCTCAGGCCCAACGAAGTTCGGCGGCCACAGGCCCTGCCCGACCGCTTGAAACTGCTGAGAGAGGCTCCAAATTCCGCTGTATGAGGGCATGGATTACGCTCCCTGCTTTGATGAGAAGTGTGTCATAGCGTGACGCCTGCGATGCCATTGGACGCTGCGGAACCATTGTCCGATGCCACTGTAGCGGCAGTCGCTGAACTAACTACGTCACCTGAGTATGTGTATTTGTCGCGGGTGTCTAGGGTAGCGGAAGCACTTTGTCCAAGAGCGATAATGCCTACCGTACTATTCCCCGCAGCGGAACCATAAGCGGCAGCTACTGTGGCCGCAGTAGCACTCCCACTGGTGTCACTGGAATATGTATACTTATTACGGGTAGCGGAGCGGGTTGGAACGTTTCCAAGGGAGAAAATACCAACTGTACTGTTACCTGTGGCGGAGCCAGCGTTGTTTGTAGCCGAAGCCGCCGCACCTGCGGCGACTACGCAGCCTGAGTAGGTGTATTTATTGCGGGTGGTAACAATCCCAACACAAGCTCTAACACCCAGCGCAAAAATACCAGTGGTGCTGTTACCTGTGGCGGACCCACGCCCTGACCCAACAGTCGCCGCTCCACCTGAAGTCACTACACAACCTGAATACGTATATTTGTCGCGACAGGTGACATAATTACAGACAATACCCAACGCGAAGATGCCTACAGTGCTGTTACCTGCGGCTGAACCATTGGTTGAAGCGGTTGAGGCGGCAGTCCCTACGCTGACTACACAACCAACATAGGTGTATTTATTGCGTTGGGCTGCGCAACCGCCTGACCCCAACGCAAAAATACCTCTTGTGCTATTACCGGTGGCGGACCCTTCGTAGCTGGAACGCGTCGCAGCGCCGCCTGCGCTGACAACATCTCCTGAATAAGTGTATTTGTTGCGAAGATTGTTGCTGCCACCGACACCCAACGCAAATATCCCAAACGTACCGTCCAACGCAGCAGTGATGCTATTGCTGAACGCGCTGATTGGCGACGGGCCGTAGCTGTTCAGGGCAAACGCGCCAAAGGTGTAGGATGATCCGTTGGTCAAGCCAGTCACGGTGACTGGGGAGCTTGCCGCAGCGCCGCCAAAGCCAGTAGGATTGCTCCGCGCCGTGTAGCTAGTGATAGCCGACCCGCCAACGCAGGCCGGAGCCGTGAACGCAACAGACGCGCAGTTATTGCCGCCAGCCGTAGCCGTGCCAATAGTCGGCGCGTTTGGCGCGCGGAGCGGGTTGAACCCTACGCCGAGCACCCCACCTTGATAGCGCTTTGACATCCGCTTTTATCCCGCAAGTTCTTGGTAGGTCACCGTCATTGTAATAGCACTCGCCGTGCCAGCCGTCGCGCCGAGTGACGTGTTGGCGGCCAGTACAACTGGCGTCGTCGCGTCGGAGACAATCAGCGAGGCGTCGGCTGGTACTGAGATCGTTGACGCCATCGGGAAGGCCGTGCCGCCAAGTGCGGCAGCCGAATAACGCGACACCGAGATGTCGGCAGCGTTCGTGCCGTCGACATTGGCAGCGACGATCGAGATGACCTTGAACACGCGGCCAGAGCTGGCAGCGTTCGAGAGCAGCGAGGTTGCGCTCGTCGAGCTTAGGGCGACGTTGACGGTGAACTCACCGATCATATTGTTGGGGGCTACATAGGCCATCAGTTACCTCACGAAATCTCAAGGATGGACATGACGGCATCCACAGAGGTCGCCGCAGAGGACTTAACCCGAATGCTGTCACCAGTGATCAGAACGACCTTCTCGTCGCCGCCGACCGGGATGAAGGCGTTGCCCACACCAACGCCAGCGCCCTTGACCAGGTAGGCGTCGTTCGTGCCGTCGTAGACAGTCACGTCAACCGTGATCGGGGAAGTGGTCGTGTTGCAGACCGACAGGCCAATGACCGTCGTCTGCACGCCGCCACCGACAGTATAGCTGCCGACGGCTGTCAGGGATGCGCCGATGTTACGGCTTACTTTTCTCGTGAACGTATTCGCCATAAAATATTCCTATCACACTATGTCAGTATTTCATAGCTGACACTGAACGTCAGCTTGCTGGCAGTCCCCGACGTGATCGAGATGGAGGTGCCCTCCTCAAGATAGATGCCAGTCGTCTTGTCCACGACGATCAGCGATGCGTCGGCCGGAACCGAGATCGTTGAGGCAATCGGGAAAGCCGTACCGCCAGAAGGGGCAGACCCCTGGGCCACGCCACCGTTGGTGTAGATCGACACGGTGCAATCAACCGCGTTGGTCCCGTCGACGTTCGCGACGACAATCTGATTAATCTTCAACACGTTGTTCGATGACGCCGCGTTCTGGAGCAAGACAACAGCAGTCGTGCCAGTAGGCGTGAAATACGTAGTCTTGCCTGTGATCGTTGTCAGGCTTGCAATATTTGGCGCGGCCATCGTCTAACTCCTTTACAGCCCAAAGACCAACGCCAGTGCGGTAGCGCGTGCTTGCGATACCCCCGACGCGGCTGGTGCCTGTGAAACCCATGTTGTTCCGTTACTTACTAATACATTACCTACGGTGCTTGGCGCAACTGTCTGAAGCGCGCTGGTGCCATTACCAAGCAGCACAGCGTTTGCAGAGAGCGTTGACGCCCCCGTACCACCATTGCCGACCGGCAGCGTGCCAGTGACGCCAGTGGTCAGCGGCAAGCCTGTTGCGCTGGTGAGCGTCCCAGAGGACGGCGTGCCGAGTGCGCCGCCATTGACGACAACAGCGCCGGCAGAGCCCACGTTGGTGCCCAGCGCCGTTGCGACGTTTGTGCCCAAGCCGCTGACGCCTGTCGAGATCGGCAGGCCGCTGGCGTTGGTCAGCGTGGCCGCAGAGGGTGTGCCGAGGTTCGGCGTGATGAAGACAGGCGAGGTCGTTAGCGCAACGTCACCCGTGCCGCTCACCGCGTAGCTCGTCGCCCACGCCGTGCCGGTGCTGTTCGGGATGCCCGCGCCTGGGTAGACCATGCTGGTCGGCGCTGCCGTCCACACGGCAGTCGTGCCGTTCGACGTCAGCAAGTAGCCGTTAGCACCGATGCCCAAGCGCGTGGCGGTGTTCGTGCCGTTGCCTATGATCAGATCGCCAGTGGATGTGATCGGAGACAACGCGTTGAACGCAGCCGAAGCGGTTATCTGGCCGGTACCGCCTGATGCGATCGGCAGCGTGCCGGTCGTCAGGGCTGATGTGGACGTTGCGTAGACTGCACCACCAGATGTGAAGCTGGTGAGGCCCGTGCCGCCGTTGGTGGTGACAACGGGGCTGATTAGGCTAAACTGAGTGCCGCTGGTGAGCTGGAGGCCGTTGCCTGCCGTGTAGAGCGTGCTGTCTGAAATCTGAACAAAGGTGATCGCCGTCACCCCAAACGTGATAGTCCCGACAGTGTTTACCACATAGGTTTCGCCAGCGCCCGTGTCGCCGCTTGTGACAAAGAACGCATCGCCCTGGCCGAGGCCATTCGGGCTTTTTGAAGCGTAGGTGTCGGCGTCGGTCGTGCGTGTCAGCACCCAATTCGTGCTGCCGCTGCCGACCGTCGTAACCTCGTAGATGCCGTTCTCGAAGGCGTTGGTCTGGTTATACACCAAGATGCGGTCGCTAACCGAGGCTGTCGGGCCGTCAGGTGCAAAGGCAGCTTGCGTCCCGGCATTGGTCAGCGTGGCGCCAACACCGACGCCCGCACCGCCCGGCTGGTTGTACGTTGCAGTCAGGTTGCCCGTCGTGTTTGGAACTTCGTACTTGACCGCCGTGTGATACGTGATGCCGGAGGACACCTGCGTGTCCACGTAGCTCTTGTTCGCAATTTCGGTAGCGGTTGTCGGCGTCGTGCTAATCGTACCCGTCGTCAGCGCAACAGACGTGAGCGTCGGCGTCATGCTGTAGCTCGGGTTACCCCCAGCGTTAACCAGCACGCCCGTGCCCGAGCCGAGGAACGTGGTCGCGCCTGCGCCCGTCTGATACGGGATCGCTCCCGCTGTGCCGCCTGCAATGTTGGTAGCAGTGGTTGCGGTTGTCGCCGTTGTCGCTGTACCGACAGTGATAGACGCAGGGTCAACATAGCCAGGAGCCGTGCCATTGGACGCCAGCAGATAGCCGTTGGCGCCCACAGGCAGCTTCGACAGGGTTGTGCCCGTCGCGTAGTACAGCAGGTCGCCAGCCGTGTAGCTGCTCAGGCCCGTGCCGCCGTTCGACGTGATCAGCGTGCCAGCCATCGTCAGTGTGCCGGCTGACGTGATCGGGCCGCCACTGAAAGTCAGGCCGGTCGTGCCGCCGCTCGCATTGACTGAAGTCACCGTGCCAGCACCAGCTACGCTGATCCACTCGAGGTCAGTCGCGCCGCTGTTGATTGCCAGCACCTTGCCTGCGTTGCCGGTATAACTGGGCAGCAGGTTGATGCGGGCCGCTGTGACCGTAGTGGCGTTTGTGCCGCCGCTGCTAATGGCCAGTGTGCCAGACAACACATAGTCGCTGCCAGAGATGCCAAAGCTAAGGCCGGTGCTGCCAGCAGTGACGTCGCGCCAAACCGGAGTGCCGCCGCCGGTTGAGAAGAAGACCTGGTTGTTGCTGCCTGCTGGCCCCATATTCACATTTGAGCCATCGCTATAAAGGATGGCACCGGCAACAGGGCTTAGACTGCTGCCGGTGCCGCCACGGGCCAAGGGGAGCACTCCTGAGGTTTCCGTGGTGTCTGAGAGGTCAACAGCAGGGTGGACGTGGTCGTCACGTGCAGCAACCGAACTTGTACCGGCAGAGGGTGTGCCGCCCGACTGAGGAAGGGCAGCGGAAAGAGAAAGCGAAATCGTGCGGTCGGCGGCGAGTGTACCGCCACCAGTCAAGCCAGCGCCAGCGGTGATTGAGCGCGATGTAGGGACGTAACCAGACAGGCTGATCGCTGTCGAGGTGGCAACCGTTACTCGGCCCTTGTCGTCGACCGTGAGGACCGGGATATCAGAAGCCGAGCCGTACGTACCAGAAGTAACACCGCTAGTAGCAAGCTGACTATAGCCCACGCCGCCAGCAGCAATAGAAATGACGCGGTCAGTAGTAAGATCGCCCCCGCCAGTGAGACCGCCGCCGCCAGTGATTGTGCGGCTCGATGGTACAGCGCCAACAGACGCGATATTACCGAAGCGGACCTTATAGGTGACGCCGTTGAGAACATAAGGCAGATACCCATCTTGGCTCAGCCCATCATACTCGGTGAGCTGCGAAATGCGTGTCGGAACCAGATTTGAGGGAACAGTTGTCATTTACGGCTCCAGATATTCTTCAAAGTCCTCACTAACGAGGAAGTAGCTGTCGTCTTCGGTTGGCAGACCCAACGGGTCTGTGCCGATCGGTGTGTCGGGACGCGCAAACAAAAGCGAGATCTTTTCCGGCTGCCGGGCAGGCAAGCGGTAAGGATCATACTCGTCGCGGTCTTCAAGGCACACCTTGAGACCCGGATAGTTCGGATCGCTGTACAAGTCATCAAGGCTGAACTTACGGCTGCAACGCCCGCAGATGCCGATTGCCAATGTGCTCTTGCCGCGAGTGTCGAGATATACCGGCATCGATTACCTCGTGTACATCGCGATGTTAGGCGCGATCATCATCGGGCTGTTGTCGCGCTCTTCTGCCTGGGCGGTGTACAGAGCCTGCTGCGCCTTAGCGTCGAGCATGCCAATCATGCCCACGTCAACTTCAACGATTTCCATCGCCATCTTAGCCGCCAGCATAGCCACCAGGGCTTCATACCAGCGCTGTGGAACCTCGATCTCCTGCGTCATGGTGCCAACGTCCATGATGTAACGCTGGACCCAAAGCACGAGCTGGGAATAGTCTGCGCCGCTGTTCGGGACAGGCCAGAGGTGCATGACAGGGTTAGGGATGACGCGATCGTACCAGTATTGCAGGGAGCGATTGCTCTGGAAATACTTGTTCGGCAGGTTCGTGTAGTCGTCGCGGTTCATGCGCGCCAACGGGATCTCGGTCGGCGTGTTGCCGGTATAGATCTCTTCGAAGACGAGAGTGCCGCTTGTTGCCCGGACGCGGAAGTAAGGCGTAGCGATTGAGCTTTCGAGGTCGAACCAAGTCCACTCCCCGCTTGTGGCAACTGGGCTCTCAGTCTGGATCGTCTCCCAGACAATGCTATCGATTGAGCGCTCGAGCGCGATCGGCACTGATGCGGCCAGCCATTTAATCCCTACGGTAGTCACGAACGTATCGCCACCAAACGCAATGGTGTGCGTGGTTGATGTGGTCGTGTTTGTGCCAGAGACGGTCTGAAGCTGGCGGAAATTGCTGTTCAGAATGTCGACGACCTTAGTGTCGAGCACCACATCGCCAACGCCGTCATAAAGCGGGAGGATCTGCTTTTCGATGCACCACAGTGGGGCGCCCATGTTAGCCAGGTCGGAGAGCAGCAGATAGAGCTGGTCGTTCGCAATATCTACGTATTCAGCCGTGATGCTTTCGGCAGGCAGCTTGCATCGACGGATGGCGTTTTCGATCACCTTCCGCGTGTTAAATACTGTTTGTGATACCGTGTTGCTGTAGGCCATCAATCCTGCTCGCTGGGTTCAGTCAGCAGCCTACTAGCAAGAGCAGACATTTCTGGCCTCGGGGTTATACAAGAAGTGGAGGCCGACGGCAAGTCAACCTCCTCCGTTCCCCATATTAACACTTACCGCCTTTAGGCATCGCCGAAAGACCGCCCTTGTTGCGGCTGATCATTGGCCGATCGCTGTGTGCCGGAACGCCGCCGCCTTGTTTTCTGGGCAACGGACGCACCATCATCCGCGCCCGCTCCAAATCGCTCATGCCTTTTGCAGTCTTATCGCGAAGCGCCTTTATTTCAGCTTTGGTAGCAGACGAACCAAGAGCTTTGCGCTGAAGAGCTACACGTTCTGCGTTTGTAAGTGAAGCGCCAAGATCGGCATCTGTCGCGCGGCGGCCAGAGGCGTCGGTTGGGCGGGTCGAAATGCCTTCGACTGCGCGGCCAGCCATGCGGCGATCTTCTGCCGCAAGCTCAGCCATCGTTGCGCGCTGGCCGCGTTCGTTGAACGTGCCGCCTTCGCGCATTTTGACTGGGCCGCCAGCGGCTTTCTTCGTAGGCATTTTCGCGCCAGCCTTGCGGGCTTCGCTCATGGCAATCGCCACAGCCTGTTTCGGGTTCTTGACCTCTGGGCCTTTCTTTGATCCGCTATGCAGCTTGCCTGACGCAAACTCGCCCATGACTTTGGCAATCTTTGCCTCACCCTTCTTGACGGAGCCGCCCTTGGCGTACTTAGCCACCATAGCGGGCTTGCTCATTGGGCCTTCCCCGCCTGGCATGTCGGCGCGGCTGACAGTCATGCCGCCGTTGGCAAACTTGCGACCCGAGGTGGTGTCGTAGCTGGTCTTCGTGGTGTTCTTGAAACCGTCCATGTTACTTACCTTTCTTGCGGGCCGCAGCCATGTTATCAATTAAATTCGGGTATGGTCGGCCAGCCGCCTTGGCGCGTGCCTTAGCAGATTTCTTGCGCTTGACCGACAAGTCTTTTGGCTTGCCGAGGTCGTCTGGGCGTTTCTTGTCCCAGACAGGTTTTACAGCAAAGCCGCCCTTTTTGAAACGCGTTGAGAGTTTAACGCCATACCCCTTCGGTGCAGCGGTGCCAGTTAAAGTGCCCAGCGTAGACCGAGGTTGGCTTATAGCAGTAGGAGTTATCTGGGGGCCCATAGAACGGGCCGGTGTGCGCATAGGGGTGGGCACAATGCTACCACCGCCGTCAGAGCCGCCAAAGTCGCCACCAAGGGAGCCCCCGCCAAAGTCGCCCCCGACAAAGCTGTTCTCGCGCATCATACGATCTAACATAGCGGCATCCGCTGCGCGACGTCCGCTTACAACGATCTCTTCCGAAGACATATTACTTACCTTTCCCGCACTTACGGCACGCTCGGTTCAACAATCCCATTTGCGCCTCGCTTTATTAAGCCTGCTCTCAGGGTCGCGCGCGGCATTAGGAAACATTTTCGCCTGTCCGGCAGACCGTGCGCAGAACGACTTCCGACGTGCGGCTGCCTTGGGAGACTTCTTGGCCTGTTTGGCCGAAACTGGGGGCTTGATGTCTTGGCCCTGCGCCTTCAGAGAGGCGCGGCCGATCGCGTTTAAGCCGCCTTTGGGGTTCTTGCCTTCCTTGCGGGTCCAGGCGCCGCCTTCAGCCATCGCCAAACCACCCTTTCGGAACGGAACGCGCAAATTGGCGCCAATCGCCTTTTGCTGCGGCGAATAGGACAGGCCGGCGCCAATACCACTTGGTGCGTTGTAGTTTACGCCCACGTTTTGCATGCCGTAGGGCATGTTCTGACCGCCGCCGAACTGCGCATTGGCCGAAACGCCACCGCCCATAGGAATGTTGACGTTCGCCATCTGCATGCGTTGATCAGCCTGCATGTTCATCGAGGGCGTTGGGCCCTGTGGCTGCGGCTGGTAGCCCGTATTAGGCATGTTCATGCGCTGGTTTTGCATGACGCCGAGCGCGTCGTTAATCTCGTCCCGCGCCCGAAGTGCTTTTAGGTCGAAGGCGAAATTTTCGAGCATTAGGCAATCCGTTCGGCGACGAGGATGACAGACGGAACGGCTGGCGCAATAGCCCCGGCGGCGATGAAATCAAGCGTCACCGCCACGTTCTCGGGCAGCCACATGATCTCAATGTACTGAGCCGCCGTCACGGTTTCGTAAAAGACGATCTGGGCAAACGTTGCCCCACCATCGGCGGCCTTGGGAATGTTTACAACGCTGGCGGAGTTGGCGATGTCGGTGCCGTTCTTGCGGAACCAGAATGTCGCGTCGTGATCGTTAGTGTCGGTGTTCTTAAACTGTATACTCGGCGCAAGGCAGTAGGTGCCCGCAGCCGCGAAGGTGATGCGTGTCGGGTTGCCGCTACCGTCGTTGGCAATAGTGATGCCAACAGTCGGGGACGTTATGATGTTCTCGAGCTTGACCGCCGTCGCCGCCGAGACGCTGCCCGTCTGGTCAGTGTTGCTGTACGCCGAGATGTACGCGCGGCCGGCGAGCGACAGGAACGGCACCGCATTGGCGCTGTTGCCAATGTCGCTCGCCGCCACCTTCTTGCTGGTGCCGCCCTGCACAGTCTCGAAAAGCTCCGTCCCCGCAAGCGGGGTTGTAGCGGCTGTGAGATCTGTGATTTTGACGTTAGCCATTATTATTCGCCTTGGTTATGTGTACAACACCGCAACGGTGCCCGTAGTGACTACAGTCAGGCCGTTGTTTGCAGCAATCCCATTGCCACCAAAATCGACAGTGTCGCCAGCAGTGGCGCCAGTCTTGGTGTACAGAACCACGCCACTTGCGGCGGATGCGTTGTCGTAGACCGTTACGTTACCAGCGCCAGTCACAGACAAGCCAAAGAAGCCAGCCGGTGTGGGCTTGATAACTGTGGTGGTATTGTTGACTACTCGGTAGCCGAGTTTATCGCCCATCATGTTGAATTCTCCTTCAGCTAGAAGGTGGCCGCCCAGACCCAAGGGGTGAGAACTGAGCGACCACGCAACTTATATCACGTCGTTTGCAAAAAGCGACATGCCTTAAGCGAGGGTGCAACCGTAGTTGCTGATGATCATCCAGCCGATGGTGGTCAGGTACTGGAGAACAATCGTGTCGCCCACGTCGTTAAACGCAATGGTGTTGTAGCCGGTCTTGGTAGTCGGCGTCAGGGTGCCTTCACCACCGTCAACAACCATGATGATGGTTAGGAGCTGGCCGTTCGTGCCATTGGCAAGCGTCAGGGCGTCAGTGCCCGTTGTGGTCAGGCGGACAGTGCCAGCCGTGACCGGAACAGCGCCAGCGCCCGAGCGGGTCGTGACGGTGCCGAACACGCGGCCAGTCAGATCGCCAGTGACGTTACCAGTGACGTTACCAGTGATGTTGCCAGTGATGTTGCCAGTGACAGTGCCGATGAAACCATTGGTCGAGGTAACTGGACCGGAGAAAGTTGTAGAACCCATAGTTCATATCCTTTTGCACAAGTCGCTCACCAGTCTGTGCATCGTCCTCTGGGAAGGTCTGGCGAGCTAATTAACCCAGTGGCGTGTGGTATAGCACATACTCACGTGCCTTGGCTAGTAGCTCTACGCTGTCGTTAAAAAGACCTAAGCCGCGATTGCAGTTGGAGCAAAGCAGGGCGCGAATTGCGCCCGTCGCGTGGTCATGATCGATGGCTAGGTCTTTGGTTTTGCCTGATGCTTTGTCAGGCGAGGTCTCAGGTTGATGGCAGATGGCGCAGACGCCGTTCTGTTCGCGCAGCATCTCCTGGTAGCGCTGAGCGTCGACGCCAGCAGCACGCCACTTGCGCTGCTTGGCATAGTGAGCGTGGCACAGCTCTTTGGCGTATAAGTGGTTGTCGCAACCGTCGATTATACAAATGCGCGCAGGCTTCTTACGGTCTCTGTACATCGTATGGCCATACCGCAGGAAGCGTTGGTAGTGCATCTTGCACAGGCCCTTGGCCTTTACAGGATCTGCGCAGCCTTCTTCGGCGCACTCAGGCGGCTTGTCCATAATACGCGTGCGTACTTCACTTAGCGCAGACCCGCGTTGACGTTGCATGTAATGAGTTAAGCATAGGCCGCGAGCGTGGTGCGTTCTTGAGCAGCCAGTAAACGTGCAGCAATCATGTTCTTTGCGCATAAAAAAAATCCCCTTCCGATGTAGGTTTGTAGCCTAGTATCGGAAGGGGACTTTTGCAAGCGTTTAAAATTGGCGGAAAACCGCCATTATTCTAAACTCCAGGTGTACCGTAAATACCGCGGGGGTCCGTCCACCCGAACGCATACCTTTCGGTCGCCTTGTAGCGCATGCTGTCTGTTTCGAAGTCGCCTTCCATGGACTTTTCAAGACCACGACGCATGGCGAGCTTCAGGCCTTCAGGCGCATCGGTCTCAACCCACCAGGCGGTGGACGAAGTGATACGCGAGAGGTTGGCCTGACCTTCCGCCAATAAACCCATAGATTTCACAGGGTTAATGTCGTTGTCAGCAGTACCAGTGCGGAGAACCGACTTCAGCAAAACTTCAGCTTGGAAGACGTTGCTAGGACCAGCGACGATCTTCTTAGGCGTCAAACGGATGCGCTTGCCGTTGTTGTCAACAGCGTTGCGGATCTGAATGAGGATCTGCTCGAGCGACGTCTGCGAAAGCGCAGCAGCCGTGTTGAGCTGGTTGCTGAAGGTAGCACCGTTAGCAAGCGGGTGGTTGGTGGCCACAAGCGAAACGCCGTCGCCGCCGACATACGAACCGTTGAATGCACGGTTCAGAATGTTTGCGCCAAGTGTTTCTTTCGTTTCGATCAGCGACTGTGCAAGGTGACGAGCATAGGTCTGACCGATACGGATGTGGTCGCCGTCTTCGACGAGCACCTTCGTCAGCGCGAATGCAAGGCCGTAGACCTTGTAGACATAACGCTGAATAAAGAGCACGCCACCCGACTGATAGGTGACCGGCATGCCGTCTGGAAGTTCCGGTGCAGCACCAAAACCGTACAGGACGGGTTCTTCATGGTAGTTGCGAGCAATGCCTTGGAAGGTCTTGAAGACCTGCGCATACTCGTCGGCCCGCTGGTCGTAGATGCCATTGAACTCTTCGTTCAGAATGGGCTCTACGATAGAGCGGAAGTCTGTACTTCTCATTGGGGTAGCCATTGTTCAAGCCCTCCTTAGATAGCGGCCTTATCAGCGACGAACTGGTGTTCGCTGATTTGGACTTCAACAGTGAGATACGCATCAGTCGCATCGTCCTGAACGGCATCGCTCAGACCAATTAGACGAACAGAAGCGTTGGCGGCGGCAGACGCAACATCAAGCGCAGCAGACGACAGACCCGTTGTGGCATTACCCACAAGCGTGTTTGCGAAGTCATACTGCTTACCGATGTCAGCAACAACGACGTTAGCGTTCGTCTGCACTTGGTAGACGATTGCTGGGTCAGTTGTGACATAGGCAGTGATGGTGGTTGCCGAAGCGGACGCGGTCCACTTGTTGCTCACGCGATAGCGGCCGTCGCTATCTGTGAACTCCACACCCTGGAACGTGCCAATGAAAGCTTCGCCCGTTGCAGCAGCAACGATCGTGCCTTCAGTTTGGCCGCCACCTGTAGATGGGGCAATCCGAACCGGTTGGTTCTGGAAGATATTGACCGCGTACCCCGTCGCGATGGTGTAAGCCACCGGACGGATCACACCCGATGGGTGTGACGAGGGTCGCAGGCCAAACGGCTGAGCAGTCGTAGTCATAGCCTTTTATCCTTTGATGGTTAAGAGACCGACCATCAGTCAAAGATGCCTCTGGTCGGAGCGTAATCGCCCACATCCCGCATCCCATCACTTTCCAGTAGTCTGCCACCAGCTCGTTCAGCTTGCTCACGCATGAGCGTGGCTGTTTCTTCGAGCTTTTCCTCTTCACGCAACGGGGCGTCGTGGTGAGCTTCCTGCATGTACCTGTAATACAGGGACAGTGGTAGCTTAGCCGCGAGCATCTCGTTAACCGCAACGCAACCAGCGTACTCGCCAGTCTTTTGCGTGACTAGTTCCATGCCCGGCACATCTTCAGCGCGTATCAACTCGTAACCGAGCCGTGAGCGCTGTTGGATGGTGTCGGACTTGTTAGTCGTCGTGAGCCAGCAAACATGATAACCCGGAATGTCGGGGATGTTCGGTAAATGGTCGTTATATAGGTTCATTCGGAACATTTCGAGCCGCTCATCATCTGTCATCTCGCGGTTTTCCGTAATGTTACGGTCCTCCGCTGCACGACTTTGGCGGCTACCCCCAAGTTCCTTCTTGAGACGTTCATCCATACGTTCTTCGGTCATTAGCTCTCTCCTTTTCTAGCGAGCTGTGTTTTCACGATCATAGGCCTGATACGCCTTCAAGTAACGGGTGCGGGCGACAGGGTCATCCCACACTCCGGCGTCGATCATAGCCTGTTTTCTTTCCGCTGTCACTACTACTTCGTTTTTAGTCGAAACAGGTGCGTGTTCACGGGTTGTGCCTGTCGGCGGAGCCTTGCGGCGCGGTGCCGCTTGGTTACGCGCAGGGGCACCATCGTCGCCAATCCGCGAAGCAACGCGGCGCGTCAGCTCGTGCCAATACTCTTCAGACGACGGGTTCCAGCCTTCGGCTGCAAGCGAATTGTCGATCGCTTTGGTAACCGCGCTGTCCTCATCGCGGCCCTGGGGGTTGTACCAGGGGTTGGCATCAAGCCACTGCTTGGCGTAGTCCACGACGCGCGGGTCGGCCTGCGGCTGTGCCGCCTGTTGAGCATACTGCTCAGCTTGCTGCTTGGCATAGCCAAGCTGCTGGGCGCGATCCTTGGCCTCGTCACGCAGACGCAGGGCAACAGACACGTCGTCGCCGTTGCCGGCTTCGACTGCGCGGGCAATGATAGTCTCAGCTTGCTGCGCTTCGTAAAGCGCCCGCTGATACTGCTGGTCGATCGTCTGAGCTTGCTGCGAGAGCGTGTTGCCCTCGACGGCGCGCAGACGTGCCTCCATTGCCGAGTTCTGCTGACGCAGGTATTCGAGCTCACGCTGCGAGCGCTCCTTAGCCTGCTTCTGAAGCTGCCGCCGCTTAGTGCGCTGATCGCGGACCTTCTTGTTCTTGTCGACGATCTCGTCTTCGCTGTCGTCTTCCGAGACGCCAGTGCGCTCGTCCTCTTCAGCGTCGTCATCATCATCGTCCAGCTCGTTAGCCGGAGCGTCGTCTTCCTGAGCTTCCGGCTCCGTGCCGGGCTCGACGATCACCAACTCTTCGTCGTCTTCATGTTTTACTTCAGCCATGACCGGCTCCTTCCATTAGCCTTATGGATCACACGAAGGCCTTCACCGCGAGCGGGTCGCCCGTGACTTTGCCAATGAGATCCAGATCGTTGAGGATTATGAAGATGACCTCTTGGTCATCATCAATCTTAACTGTCCACTTATCGCCGCCGTACTTGGGGACGCGGACAAAGTCCCCTGGCAGTGCCCACGAACCCTCAGGCCAAGCCTCTTGGGTGTTGCGGTTCTTGTACGCCAGGTCGCCAACCGCCACCACCTTTGCGACCTGCGTGTTCCAAGTCTCAGTGTCCTTGGTATCGCCGGTCAAGATGATGCCGCCAGCCGTCTTCTTCTTGGCCAGACGTATCTGACAAAGCACGCGGCTGCCGAAAGGTTGAACGCCGGGATCAATGGCCGGGAAGGCCTCCTCCATGTTGGCGTAATCAAAGTTCACTTTATTCAAAACGTAGTCTTGCATGGGTGCTCCTTCCTGCAAGTTATAGGTCAAACTCCTTCCGCTCCTTCTCAGCCACCATGTCGATCAACGCGGTTTTGGCTAATTCCAGACCGGAATACATACCCACGACCCGTCCATACTCGAACAGATCGCGGGATTGAGGCTGTTGCAGCGCATCGCGGGCCAGATCGGTTTGCGATTGCTCCAGGCGCTGTAACAGGGTCTCAATTCTCATGCAGGCGTCTTAGGCGTCGACGGAACCTTGGGCATCTCGCCCATGGCCATCCGCTTATGCTGCTTTACGCCTTCGCCCATCTGGGCGACTTGGCTTGTCTTAGGTTTATCGCTCTTAGCCATCACGGCCTCCTTACGGTTGCGGGTTAATCCCGGTGCCTGTGGACACCGCGATGCGTTCGCCTGTCTCGACTTCGAGCTGTGCCAGCTCCATTGCCGTCAGGTTGTCTTGCGTGTTCATAGCCTGGCGCACTTGCAGCTCGGCCATCTTGCGCTGGGTCTCAGCCTCTTGGCGCTGCTGGTCAGAAGCCATGCGCTGCTGCATCTGCTGCGCGTCGAGCTGAAGCTTGGCTGCGTCCATCTGCGCCTTCTGCTGCGCGTCCTGCGCCGTGAGCTGGAGCTTCTGTGCGTCGATCGCCGAACGCTGCTGGTCGCGCTGTGCCTGCGCTTGGATCTGCTGCTGAGCGAGCTGCACGTTCGGATCCACAGGAGCCTGCGGTGCAAACTGCTGCATGATCTGCTGCGCCTGAGCAATGACAGGCGGCAGTGATGCGAACACCTCTGCGGCTTGTGCAGCAACAGTCTGAGACGCCTCAGCCAGCATGGCGTCGAACGCCTGCTTCGCTTCGGGGTCTCTGATCTCCTTGAGCATCTCGCCGATGTCGGTGCCGGTCGCCTCGCTGCCCAGGTCGAATACGCTGGTAGCGTACCAGAGCGCGATGTGCTCCTTAAGGTGGTTGAGGATCGCCGGGATGAACGTCGGCGCAATGAGCGGGTTCATGCCCAACGCCGGGTTCATCAGATACGCCAAGTGCGTCTTGAGATGCGCGATGTGGTCCTGTTCGGGGAACGCCACGATCGGCCGGGCCATAGTCGCGGCCACGTTCTCGTTCACCGCGTTCTGCTCCTTCGGCTCCAATGCCGGGTTGAGCAGATCCTTGGCGTTCGGGATCTTCAACGTCTCGAGGATGCGCTCCTCGACCTTGCGCTGGTTGTAGAGTTGCGGCAGCGCCGCGCTACGTTGTGCCACCGCCTGCACCTGAGCAAAGCGCTGCGCCTCGCTGAAGATGTTCGGGTCGGACACAGGCACCACGTCGAGCGGGCCTTCGAAGTCCTGACGCGACGCCAGTTCCTCGCCGACCTCTTCCTCGGTGTCCACGTCGTCGAGGTACATCGCGTTGAGGCGGTGCAGGATGCCGAGCAGCTTGGCCATGCTGTTGTGCATGCGCGCGTGGATGGCGCTGAACACGACCATACCCTGCTCGAGCTTAGCCAGCGTTGTGCCGACTGGCGCGTTCGGGTTACCGTCGGCGATGTCCTCCATCGTCGTGCGGATGACGCCCTTGCCGGCGTCGACCAGGAAGCCGAGCAGGCTGAACAGCACTGGGTTGGGCGGCGAGTAAGGCAGAGGCATGATCAGCTTGCGGATGTCGTCCGCAGCCATGCCGCCTTCGATCTCCATGACCTGCGTCGGTTGGATCTCAAGCGACTGGCCGCCCTTCGAGCCGCCCTTCAGCTTGAGCATCGTCTGGCTGTTGCTGATGTGCGCCGCGTCGAGCAGCGCACGCAGCGCGCCAGTTGCGGCAGCGCTCAGGCCACCGACCATGTGCGGCAGGCCGATTGGGTACGCACCGCGCCATGGCACGAATGGGAACTCGACGAACCACTGAAGCTCTTCTTGCGCCTCGTCCAGCTCGTCCCAGTTGCGGTAGATCGCCAGCACCTTCGACGTCGTCTTGTCGACCGTGACGATGTAAGGCAGCGGCTCGTCGCCCTCGATGTCGGAGATGACGTAGATCTCATAGACGGTGCGCAGACCGTCCTCGTTGTAGCTGCTCTCGTCGCGGCCCTCGATCTTCATGTTGGCCTTCTCGGCACTCGAGAATTCCGGCTCCATGCTGACGGGCGCTAGGTCGACGTCGCGGTACATGCCCTGCTTGACGCGGCGCTGATAGTCGAGCTGCGTCAGATACTGGACGTGCGTCTTGCGCTGCGCCGAGTAGAAGTTGGTCGCGGCAAACGGCAGGTACATGTCGTCGATCGCGACGAACAGGAAGTCCGGCCGGTTGCGCGGTTCGTTCCACGTCACCTTCATGTACTGTGCGCCGCCGAGCGGCACCTGCGTCAAGAGCTGCTCGAGCTCTGCGCGGAACTCAGGCGACTGCGTCGTGAGCTGCCAGTTCATGAACTGCGTCTTGCGCTTGGCCTTCTTGATCTTGTCGCCTGACGGCTCGCCGGGGATGAAGTCCTTGACCGGACCGTTAGGTGGGAACAGCTCCTTGATGGCGCGGGCTGCGAAGTCGACGCAGGCCTCGGTCAGCATTGGGTGCACAACCTTGGTCGCGCCCTGGAACTGCGCGCCGCCTGGTGCGTCATCGCCCAGGCCGGTGCGGCGCAGGCCTTCCTCGTACTGCTCGTCGCGCTTCTTGCGCGCCTGCTTGTCCTTGCCGACCACGTCGAGATAGGTGCGCGCGATCTCGGACAGCTCGCTCTCGGACATCGTCTCGGCCAGGTTGGCGTAGAAGTCATCGGAGCGTGCGTCGCCCTCGCCGTCGTCCATGCGCACAATCGCGCCACCGTCCTCGGTGTCGATGACGCTATCGTCCTCGTCGTCGGGCAGCTCGATCGTCTCGCCAGTAAGGATGTTCTCGTCTTCGTCCATGGCCTCGTCCTTCATACGGCGTAGGGATTGACCACCGGCTTACGCGGCGGCGGTGTGATTTCGTCTTTGCGTGCTTGTACAGCATCAAGCAGTCGCTTGTCCATGCACAGTCGCAAGGCCTGTGTAGTGCTGTCCACAAAGTCATCGTGCTTGATGCTGTTCGGCCCGGTGTAGCTGCACAGTTGGTGCAGCATCGGGTCGATCCAGTTGCGCGGCCGACCGGGGTGCGACGCGCTCTCGGGTAGCCAGACCATCTTGCGTGCGAAGATCGGCGACACGATGTGCAGTCGCGTCAGCTTGTCAGCTCGCCCTGGGTTGTATGCGTAGGCCTCGAGGCCCTCGCGCTCTAGCATCTGGCGCAGCGAGATCCCGCTGCCCTTGTCTTCGATCAGCAGGATGTCAGGCTTGCGCCCGGACGTGAGCGGCTTGCTCGATCCGAACATCGGCTTGATCAGCGCGTTGTCGTCGTCATCGCCGTACGCAATGTTCATCTCTTTCCGCACGCGCCGGATCAGGTCGGGCATGCCCAGGTGGTCTTCCCAGCAGTCGAGCAGCATGATGTTGTTGCGCTTCTCGTGGTGGAACACGCCCCAGACTGTGCACGCCGTTGGGTCAGGGTCGCCTGACCGCTTGTCGACCGTCTTCTCAGTGAACGCCGTGTCGAGCGACAGGATCACCAGGTCGAAGCGCGGCATCGGCTTGTCGTGCGGCCACAAGCGGAACTGGCTGCGCTTCACAATGCCGCTCTCTTCAGGATCGATCAGCTCGCCGTACAGCTCCTGCCGGCCGAGCGTTGTGCCCTCGTACTGCGCCAAACTATCGAAGAAGCTGTCGGGCAGGTTCGTCTTGTTGTCGTACGTCGAGCCGGCCACGATCAGCCGGCCGGCGTTCGGCGCGGTGAGCTTACGGATGATGTCCTTGGGCTTGGGCGTTGTGGTCCACAGCACCTGCGGCTTATCGCCCAGGCGCAGGCCCATCATGGCCATGTCCCACACATCGTCGTACGGCCACGCCGCCAACTCGTCTGCCCAGATGCGTGTGTGCTGCGGGCCGCGTAAGCGCTCAGGCTTCTCGGCCGTGAAGCCGCGTATCAACGATACACCGCCTGTGCAGTTGAACATCTCGATCGTCATGTCGGTCTTGTTATATGCTTTGATCAGCTCAGGCGGGATGATGTCGAGCAGCCCCTTCTCGAAGCAGGTGAACTTCACGTCCTGATAGGTCGGCGCGATCACCGCGCTGTCGAACCCTGATGGATCCAGAAATACTTTCCGTGCCAACCATTCCGATCCCACTCTGGTTTTGCCGTAACCGCGCCCTGCCAGATAGCCGCACTCGGTAAACTGCGGGTCTTTGCCCTGGAGCTTCGCCGCCACTTCAGGGACTTGATTAGGCCGCGCTGTCTTTCCCCAGCGCTTCTGCCAGACGAGGAAGCGTGCCTGCTTGTCATTGAGGCGCGACAGGACGGATGCATCAACGGTCACTTGCCTTCGGGTGTCTGGATTACCATGTCGGCCAGCTCTGACATGAGCTCAGGCGACACGAGCGACACTTCGGCCTTAAGGGTCTCGCCCGGTTTGTTGCCGACGTCGACCGTCTGCTTGTCGCCGTACCTCCCCGGGTTCCACTTAGCGAGCAGCTTCAGGCGCAGGTCTGCGCGGTTGCGCGCCCACGTAACTGCTGCGCTGTCGATGCGGCTGCGCGACTGCTTGCCCTCGTCATCAAGCTCGATGACCCGCTCAGGCTCTGCGTCGATGATGCTCAACGCATCCTCAGCTATGGCATCTGCACCCACGTCACGCGCGTGTGCGTACGCGATGGCTAGACTTTCGTCTGCACGTATCCAATCCAGCCACGCAGACGGATGCGGAAACTTCTTGTCTGTTCGGCAAATAGCAGCGAGAGGCTCGCCGTTCGACAAGCGATGCAAGATCTCTTCAACCACTTCGGGTTTGCGTTTAGTCGGATATGGCATGTGCGTGCTCGCGATGCGTCCTCAAGCTTCCACTGAAGTCGCCTAGATAGCACCTCGAGCGACACATCTCAAGCCCATCCCTCAATCCGCTCTGAATAGCCATCCGCTCTGGCTCGCTCACGCTGCTCAACCAGCGTCAAGTTCGGCAACAGCTTGCCGTACTTGAACGCCCAGCGGCACAGCGCACCGAGCAACATGGCGCTGCCGATCTCCATCGACGTGTTCCTTGTGCGCGGCATCTGGTCACGCTCGATCGACCGCACCTCGGCAACCTTGTCCATCTTCAGCTCAGGCTTGTCCACCGGCGTCGGTGGCAGCTCCCTAGCGATCACCTTGCGATAGCCGCGCACAAGGAGCACCGACACGTGGACGCCATGCTTGCGACGCAGCGCCTTCACGATTGCCACATCATCTGCCACCGCCATCGTCAGCAGCTCAATATCATTTCTCATCTCTTGCGTAAGTACCATCATGTGCTCCTTTGCTTTTCGAGGGTGACAATGCCACCAAGCGATTGGTTGCACAACCCCCCAGCAAATAAAAAAGCAGCAGCGCAGCAAAACAGCGCAGCGCACCCTCAGCTCGTTGCAGCAACAACAGCACATCGGGGTGGTATTACCATACCAACCCCTCGATGATGCGCTGTTTTGCTGCATTTTCTCGCTTGCTGCAGCACGTGCAGCATGCACTTGCAGCATCCTAAATGCTGCGCTGGCTAGTAATTACTTGCATACCTAAATGCTGGCTAGTGATCGCTTGCATATTTATTTTCATAGGGGGGTTGCAAGTATATGCTTGCGCTGTATACTGAGGCATCAAGCAAGCAAAGGAGACACTAAAATGCTTATCGATCTACAACAAAGAAACACCGACACCCATGACTGGGAGCTAGTCGCCACCTTCCGCTACGCGCACATGGCCGTCGAGGCGGCTATAGCCTTCAGCAAGCTGGATAAGGGCACCTACCGCACCCTCGACCACCGCTGGACGGACGACGGCATTGAGGTGACCACGATCGTCAACGGCAACGTAATGCAGGAGGCCTAAGCCATGAACGCTTTTAATATCCGCCATATCCCAGCAGCCACGTTCCCCGCTCACTACGGGGCCGACGCGCCTTTGGTCAATGTTGACGAGCATTTCGATCTGACATTGGTGTGCAGTCGCGGGCTGCGCTGGAACGGTGGCGAGTTTGCTACGCGCGCCGAAGCCGAAGCGCGCGGCCTACAAGCCACGCAACGCCCTTCAAGCCGCTTAAGGGGGCGCTGACATGGACAAGCGCTATCAGTTTCAGCCTAAGCTGGGTCAGTACCTGACCCACGCCTTGGATAGTATGGATAAGGAGTTCCCTCGCGAGCCGGGACCACGCAAATACCTAAAGTTCCTTCACCGGACTGCGCGTCGCGCTGTTAAGTTCACGGTGCCAGTGCTGCCTCCATACCCGTATCACGATGTGCTCGAGGCTCATGACTTTCGGCCGCCCTATCCGGTCACCGCGTATGAGGTAGACAATGTGCCGGCTATAAATGACGGGCGCAGATACGACGGCGCACTGGTCCTGATCGTGATCGACAAGCAGGACCACGCGGAGATACACTTCCTGTTCGGTGACCCCGCGTCCGGTGCTTCTGAGGGCTGGACCGGCTCGTTTTTCAAAGCGCAGCTACATTACGACGTAGAGGTGGCCGGCATTAATGAGCGCGGCATGCCGCGCGCGGCAATGGAGTTGATACCAGGCATGACCGAGATGTTTACGGTAAGAAACGCCCACATGGACATGGCCGACCTTAAAGCCATGAAGGAGGCGCTCATAGCCCAGCTCGGCCCAATGCTTCAGATACACACGTCAATCTGCTACGCGCTGTGCAACAACGTCACAACCTCGACCGACGTGCCGCCTGACGCCAAGGAGAACCGCGTCCGGCGCATCAAGGGCAAGACCCCGCTGTTCACCTACAAGACGCTGGTGATCGGCGAGCCCAAGCCTCAGACCAAGACGCGCAAGGGCAGCGGCACGCATGCGTCGCCCCGCTCACACTTGCGCCGGGGGCACTACCGCACCAGCAAGAACGGCAACCGCTACTGGGTGTCGGCCGCGTTCGTGAACGGCGCGCCTGGTTTCGTTCACAAGGACTATGAACTTAGAATAGGAGCACAATGACTATGACTGACAACCTAAGCTACGCTTGGCGCAACAAGCCTCTGGGCGACGTGATGCCGAAGAGCCGCCTGCTCGATAACCTTGAGCGCGCCGGCTACATTACTGCGGGCGACGTGATGGACGTTGACGCGGAGACGCTGGCGGCTGACGTGAAGGGCGTGGGGCCCAAGCGCGCGGCCATGATCCGCGACAACGTCTTTGAGGACGCGCAGCTCATGTCTCGGCTGGATGACGCCGAGATCGAGCGCGTCTACCCCAGCCGCCCAGAAAGCGTCTACGGCGACGACAAGCCGACGCCGGCGCTGAACGACACGCTCATGACGATCGCTGCACTGCTCGGCGTGGCGCTGATGGTCTACATGCTCGCAAGGATGGTGCTGTGAGCATCGCACCGATCGTCAATGGGTTTCCCTTGCTGAGCCGCGTCGCACGCACGGCGCTTAACTGGACGCAGGAACACGCCGCGAACGAGGCGGACGTCCCTAAGATCTCGCTTGCGCGCTTCGAGATCTTTAGCGGGGATTTATCTTCTGCCCAGATCGGTAGGCTGTTCTGCGTTTATGAGGCGGCCGGTATCTCGTTCACGTCCACTACGGATGTGCTGCGCATAGAGATCGGCCAAGCGACCGCAGAGATTGCATCGGCGAGCATCGCAGGCGCGCGACGCTCAGACTACAAAGGATCACAATAATGATCAAGCCTGACCTTATCTGCCGGGACAACGTCCTGATGCCGGGCCAGCTCCAGTTCGTGCACCCTGAGACCGGCGCGATCGTCGCAACGGTCAACGCCAACACGCCTGAGGGCAAGTACACTGTCGCCGCCATGTTCATTGGCTTCGAGAAGGTGGGCTACAAGATCAAGGACGAGACGCACTTGGTGACGACGTCTGAGGGCGACGAGCTGCCGCAGGTGACGGGCAACAACAAAGGAGAAGTGAAATGAAGATTAATCAAGCGTTTCTGCGTGGGTTTATGACGCAGGATAGGGCCACCGCGCCGCTGACCATCGTTGGGGATGAAAACTCGATCACGCTGACTAAGGGTGAGGGCTTTGACGAGTGGCTGGCGGATGACACCAAGATCATATACGACGATGCTGAGACTACCTACACCGCCCAGAACCAAGAGATGCTGCGCCGGATCGTGGTGGCATGGCTGCACGGCGAAGAGTTCGAGGGATGACTGAGATTGAACAAAAGGCACTGGCACTGGCTATTGAAGTGCGGGAAGACGCCAAGATGCGACTGTGCCCTGACCCAACACTGCTTTTTGGCAATTGGGAAGCATTATGCCGCGCCATCGAACAGCACGAAGCCTTCAAGCAAGAGGTGAGCGATGTAATGACGTATATTAAGGCGCTCTACCCCACACTACCAAGGAACTTTAACCGCTTCATCATCCCCAAGCCCAAGCCTGACGCGCTGGCGGAGGCGCCGGAAAGCACGGGGGTTTATGATGCTGATGTTAAAGATTTATCGGAAGAAATCCGCGCAGCAGCTAAACATTTAGCGGAAGAAATACGCGTCGGACTAGAAGTCCTCGGGGTGGAGATAGGGAAGAAGTGGCATTGACCCTGCGCCAATTCCTACACGATAACTTCGGCTGGGATATTTATGATTGGGCCGATGATGAGATTAGATTTTAAGGAGAAGTGATATGATTACCCCAGACGACGCAATGAGACAGGCCCACATGACGGCCGACCAGTACGCATACGAGGCATCCAAGGCCTTCGAGAGGATCTTCGGCTACCCGGCAGAAGAAGAACCCCAAGCCGCCGCCATCTTCATCGGCCAGTACATGCGCACCGCAGCCCACGACTTCGATGTCGCCATGCGGGAACGAGGTAAGTGAGCAGCCGCAACCTACCGCACCATCTCTATGTTCACGTTGACAGCGCGTTCATCCGGAAGGACGGCAAGGGCTTCGAGCCAGCCGTCTGGTTCGCGCTTCGGTCGACACCTAATAGAGCCTGGGGCTGCCACGTCATGCTCGAGTGCGGCGCAGTGTACCGCAACGTGCCACCGCATGCCTTAGCCTTCAGCGCCTGCCCTAGCCCCATCTGGACACTGCCACAGGCGCAGGTCTGGGACTGCTACGGCACCGAGTTCGACGTCATCCGCTACGACTATCTGGCGGACCTAGAGGCCCGCTACGATGGCGGCGATGATCGGGCGACCTGCCTGTTCACTGCGTGCCCACATAGCGACGGCTTCAGCGCCGCACCAGAGCAGAGCAAAGAGTTTATGTTCATGCGGACGGAAGGCGACCGCCTGCTGATACGACCAACCAACAGGGTCTTGTTCGAGGAGCGGAGCTTCACTGAGTACACTGGCTGGCCGACTGACATCATGACATCAACGCAAGTCTGGAACTGCGAATGACCGAAGCAGAGCAACAGGAGCTGCTCGGCGAGATCGAGCGGCTCCGCGCCGCGTTGAAGCGCATCGCAAGCGGCTGGCCAAAGCCCATGCAACTGGCGCGCGAGACGCTGGAAAAGAAAAAGTGAATTATTTTGCACGGGGGGCTTGCAAGTAATCGCTTGCACGTCTAAGGCTAGTCTCATCAAGCAAGCACAAGGAGACATCGACATGATTGACTGGACCAAAGACGAACGCACCGCAGCCCTGATGGCGGAAGCTGTAAGGCACTGCCTGGCTACCGACGAGCTGTCGCTCGAGCATGAGGCTAAGCTCGAGCTGATCCGCGACGAGTATCTTACCGACCGCTGGAACGACTACCGCAGCGAAGACACCGACGGCTTTGAAGACTGGCACGGCCAGCTAACGGTCGAGGAGGCGTTCCACGCCGCGTTCGACGCCGACAACACTGTGCACATCGGGTGATCGGCATGGACGACCTGCCTATCATCGCCACCCCCATTCGCGAGCTGGACGGCAAGCTCTGGGCCATCTTCACCAAGAAGGGCCCGCTCACTGCTGAGGACCAAGCCTATCTCGACCACATCGAGGCTGAGTACCAAAAGATTATCTTTGACGAGGAGGAGTACTGACATGAGCATTTTTAACCCATGGGCTGAGGTCCGCAAACTTAAAGCCCAGCTCGAAGCAGGCTATGAGACATACCGCATTGAGGAGACGCAGCAGCAGGCAGAGTGGGCCGAGAAGGACATCATGCTGAAAGCGCTGGGCCGCGAGAACCAGAGGCTGCGCCGCGAGCTGTCCAACCTGAGCGGTCCGGCTAAGAAGATCAGCAGACTTGAGAGCAACCTCAAGCGCCGCGCTGGCGTAGTCGAGCGCCGCAACGACGAGATCAAGTCGCTCAAGAGGATGCTGCGAGAGCTCCGCGAGAAGTATCACACTACGTTTGCCGTTCGCGGCGAGGCGGCTAACAACATGGGCCTGCTTAAGATATTGTGCACCAACCTTAAGGTTGAGAACTATGAGCTCAAGAAGAAGCTCGCCGAGGCTGTCGACCCGCGCGACCCCGAGACGGGCCGCTTCACCAAGAAGGCTAAGTGACCATGCTTTACGATTTCGACATCGAATACGAGCTGTTCGAGGAGGGCCCGATCGACGTGATCGAGTACTACGTCACGGCCTACGACACCGACACCGGCCGCATCCTGCGCCACAACATTGGCTTTCGCACGCACGATCTGTTCATCGACCCGCAAACTGGCGACGAGCACATTTACCCACGCGACCGCTTCGACGCTGAGCGCGAAGTCGACCTGTTGCTGCGCTCAGTGCGCAAGAAGGGCGAGATCAATCCGGTCTGGTGGTCGGAGCTCGTGCCCGCAGCGGTCTACCCGTGACCGCCAACGACAACACGACACCGGAAGACGACGGCGAATATCTGTCTGAGGAAGAGCTGACCGAGATGCTTGGCTCAGCCTCTCACTTGGGCACCGTCGTCGAGCGGCGTCTGATCGTTACGTGGCTGAACAAGAACGCCGCCGATTTTCTGTTCGAGCCGGGGCTCGACCCCAAACTTCAAGAGTACGGCACGACAGTGCTTGAGATGGTCGCCGACGCAATCACAATGCAAGAGCATTGGACCGGCGCCCGCAACACCAGGGAGACAATACAATGACACGACCCACCAACGAGATCCTTAGGGAAGCAGCCCGCGTGCTGGCGAAGCAGGATAAGCTGCGCAAGGAGCAGCGGGCACTCGATACGCGCGTGCGCGAGCTGTGCCGTGAGTTCGAGATAGCTGAGCGCTGCTGGGCCCTCGCGCCTCACATGCTGCGCCAAGAGGTCGAGACGCGCACCAACAAGAAGATCGCGGCATGAGCAACGACACACCGCTATTCTTTATGATCATGGGGGTGCTGGCTCTTACCGCATACCTCATGGTGACAGCACCGCCGCGCACCGCAGAGGAACGTAAAGAGATGGAAGAGGACTGGTGGGATTGACGGATAAATGCGTCGTCGACCGTTTATGACTTGTATCAAGCAATCACTTTAATGTAGGCTACTCGGCCTATCCAAAGGAGCACATAGTGGAACAATCAGGACTAGCGCGCGCCGTTAAGTTCGCAGGAGGCGTCGCTGCCTTCTCGCGATCAGTCGGTGTGACCCACCAGGCGGTATATCAGTGGCTGCAACGCGGCTGGCTGACGCCGAAGCGCGCTGAACAGGTGAGCGAGCTATATGGGGTGCCGGCGGCTGAGCTGCTCGACCCAGAGATCACCAAGCTCGTGCGCGTCACCGATGTGGCCGATGTAGCTCAAGACCTCCTCTAACTGGAGGGCCACACATGCCGGATGAAAGGGACACATCCATGCCTAACGTCGCGACTATTGCGCCGCAACACCGCTCGATTGAGGTGCCGGATGAGCTGCAAGCTCTGCCCGGCTGGCTCATATGGCGGTATGAGCAGCACCCCGGCGAGCCTAAGCCTCGCAAGGTGCCATACTATGTAGACGGCGGCCGGCGCTATGGCGTGCAGGGCTCGCCCCAAGATCGGGGCAAGCTGACCACGTTTGCAATGGCGCGCGACGAGGCGATGAAGCGTGGCTTCGACGGCATTGGCCTGGCGCTCATGCCAGACTGGGGCGTCACCGCCCTGGACTTCGACAAGTGCGTCGGCCCGAACGGCGCGATGCCGCATGAGATCGTCGAGATCATCGGCGACACCTACAGCGAGTACTCGCCTAGCGGTGAGGGCGTGCGCGCCTTTGTGCGTGGCAATCTGGGCAACCACAAGAGCCATGCGGAAGGCGACCGCTACGGCTTCGAGACGTTCAACACCAACGGCTTCGTCACCATCACAGGGCGGCACACGCCGTACTGCGAGATCATGGGGCTTGAGAACACGATTGCGCCGGCCTCTGACTATGTGATCGACCTGGCAGGGCGCCGCTTCGTGCGCTCATCGTCTGTCAGCGCGGACGACCCAGCCGACTTCATGATCGGCCACGAGCCTAAGCTGAACCTGACGGTCGAGCGCATGCAGGAGCTACTCGGCGCACTGGACGCTGACATGGGCCGCGAGGACTGGATCAAAGTCGGCATGGCTCTGCACCATGAGTGCGAGGGCGACGACACCGGCTTCGAGCTTTGGGACGAATGGTCGGCCGAGGGCTCGACCTACCCTGGCACCGAAGGGCTGCGCGGGCAGTGGGAAAGCTTCGACCGGCGCGCCGGCAACGGCCACAGGCAGGTCACGATGGCGACTGTCCTGAAGATGGTGAAGCAAGTCGGGGGATCCACAACCGTAAACCCTTTTAAGGCGACGACCGCTGATGACCTGCGCCGGGTCGTCGCCGAAAGCGCAGACATATTTCCGGTCAGCACCACTGGCGGCACGCCGCCTGAGTATACAGGTAAATTCCCTATGTTCCACGCGGCTGAGGTCGCAGCCCGGCCTCCGGGCAAGTGGTGGATCAAGGGCCTAATTCCCGAGGCCAGGATCGGCGCCATCTTCGGCGCGCCGGGCTCGGGCAAGAGCTTCTGCGTCATCGACCTGATGGCGCACCTCTCGCTCGGCTGGGACTGGCGCGGCATGAAGACACGCAAGGGCCGCGTCCTGTATGTGGCCGCAGAAGGCGGCGCGGGCGTCGGTAAACGCATCAAGGCGTGGTGCCAGCACCACAACGTGCCGGAGACCGCCCTGGACATCACCATCCTGCTTGTCGCGCCTAACATCATGCTGCGCGATGACATCGAGGAGCTCGTGGTGGCCATCAATGCCGCAGGCGGCTTTGCGCACATCGTGCTCGACACGTACGCCCAGGTCACGCCCGGCGCCAATGAGAACACCGCAGAGGACATGGGCCTGGCGCTGTCGCACTGCGCCGCGATCGGTGACACGACGGACGCGCAGCTACTTCTGGTGCATCACGCAGGCAAGGACGCATCTAAGGGCGCACGCGGCTGGTCAGGCATCAACGCCGCGCTCGACTATTCAATCGAGGTGACACGCGACCCGGACACCAATTACCGCGAGATGCGCGTAACCAAGATGAAAGACGGCGAGGATGGCATGCGCTATGCCTTCAAGCTGGACGTGCTCGAGGTCGACATGGACGACGACGGCGACGCGATCACGAGCTGCGTCGCGGTAGCGGCGGATCTGGCCAAGGGCGGCGCGGAAGACGCACCACGCAAGGGCGTCAAGAAGCTGGGCCGTGTGGCCACGCACATCCTTGAGACGATCGAGACGCAGATTGATCCGTTCGTGCCTGACATGGCGATCAACGACTTCATACAGCTCTGCGCGGACGGCATGCCGGCGCCTGAGCCTGGCAAGCGTGACATCCGGCGGCAGGACGTGCAGCGCTCGCTCAAGAGCCTGACAACAGGGGCCGACGCACCTATCTTGATCGAGCATGGCAGAATTATTTTCATGACAGGCTAGACAGGGGTTGCAAGTGATTGCTTGCACCGCTATGGGTTACATTCCAAGCAACGAAAAAGGGAAACTACGACATGACAAAAGACCGTAACTATTATCGCCAGTGCGACAACGCCACGATACTCGTGTTAGCCAAGGAAGGCGGCGACGAGCTGTCTATGGTGCTCGCCGAGCGTCTGGCCGACGCACTCTTCGACCTCGAGCACGCAGACCGTAACGAGATCGCCGACCTGAACGCTGAGATCAACGACTTGAAGGAAGAGATCGCCGAGGCGAACCAAACCATCCGCTATCTTGAAAGTGAACTGGAGAACGTAAAGTGAGCTACCGCATCGAAATCACCGCCGACACACTAGCCGAACTGGCTGGCAAGGCAGCAACGCTGGCGGCTAAGCTCAACAGCGAAACGTCTCAGCAGGAGGTCGCCGAAGCCGCACCCGTGGACCCTACGCCGGCCCCCAAGAGTGCGCCCGCTGCGGAAGCTATCGAGAGCCAGCCGACGACGGAGGAAGCCTCTTCTACCCCTGCGCCTGCAACTCTGGACTATAAGACCGAGGTTGCGCCTTTCGTGCTCAAGCTGGTCGAGGTCTCCGGCAAGCCGGCAGCTCAACGCGTGCTAGACCAGTTCGGCGTTATTAAGGCATCGCACATCTCGCCTGAGCTCTGGCCTGATCTGGTCGCCACGATCAAGGCGGAGATGGGACAGTGAGCGGCCTGCACGCCAAGCTATCGCCGTCGGGCGCGCATCGCTGGATGCGCTGCCCTGGCAGCATCGCGCTCGAGGCACCCTTCCCAGACGACAGCAGCGTCTACGCCGCCGAAGGCACGCTGGCTCACCTGCTCGCGTCTGAGGAGCTGGACGGCACTAAGCCTGCCGCTGAGCGTATCGGAGAGCAGCACACGGTCGATGGCTTTGACTTCACAGTCGACAAGGTCATGGTCGCGTACGTCGAGGACTACGTAAAGCTGGTTCGCGAAATAGCCGAGGGCGGCGTTTTGCTTGTTGAGCAGCGCGTGCCGATCGGCCACCTGACCGGCGAGACTGATGCCACCGGCACCAGCGACGCTGTTGTTGTGCATGCCGATGAAGGGCGTCTCACGGTTATCGACCTCAAGTACGGCATGGGCGTGCGTGTCCTGGCTGACGGCAACGAGCAGGCGATGATGTACGCGCTCGGCGCTCTGGAGCGCTACGAGCAGCTCGCCGACTTCACCGACGTCTGCATGGTCATCCACCAGCCGCGCCTCAACAGCGTGTCTGAGCACTGGATCAGGGTCGACGACCTGATGAAGTTTGCTGACAAGGTGCGTGAGGCTGCCGACATAGTGCGCAGCCCTGACGCCTTCACCGCGCCAGGCGAGAAGCAGTGCAGGTTCTGCAAGGCTAAGTCTGTCTGCCCAGCGCTGCAAGAGGTCGTCGACGAGACGGTGCAGGAAGAGGCTACAGCCGATGACTTCGCCGATATGGGCGACAACTTGCTTGCTGTCTCTATGGGCCGCGTCGAGCTGATCGAGCAGTGGTGCAAGAGCATCCGCGCCGAAGTCGAGCGTCGCTTGACCAAAGGCCTCGATGTGCCAGGCTACAAGCTCGTAGAGGGCCGTAAGGGCAATCGGGCATGGTCTGACGCCAAGGACGCTGAAACGCGCCTGAGCGCCGTCCTGAAGCGCGATGAGATGTATGAGGAGAAGTTCATCTCGCCGGCAACGGCTGAGAAGCTGCTCAAGAAAGATCCCGAAGGGATGTCGTTGCTCGAAGAGCTGACGCACCGCCCCGAAGGTAAGCTGTCTGTGGCACCCGCCACTGACAAACGGCCAGCAAAGGCCACAACTGCCGTCGCCGATGATTTCGCCGACCGCTAATAGAGGAAACTACGAACATGAAAGTTGTAATTGAAAACGTACGCCTGTCGTTCCCCGACCTGTTTGAACCGAAGAGCTTCGGCGAAGGCAAGGCGGCTTACTCGGCCAAGTTCATCATCGACCCGAAAAGCCCGGCTGTGAAGAAGATCGAAGCAGCCGTTGCCGAGGTCGCCAAGGAGAAGTGGGGCGAGAAGGCCGACGGTGCCCTCGATGTCATCAACGAGGACAAGAAGAACGCCTTCGTGAAGGGGCCGTACAAGAACAAGAAGACCGGCGAAGTGTACGACGGCTTCCAGGGCATGTATCATCTGAGCGCGCGTACTGCTGAGGACAAGCCTGCGCCGAAGACCTTTGATCGCGCCAAGCGTGAAGTGTCGGCCCGCGACGGTGTGTTCTACGCTGGCTGCGTTGTCGACGCCGTTGTCGACATCTATGCGCAGGACCACCCTCAGTACGGGCGCCGCATCAACTGCGGTCTGCTCGGCGTCCGCTTCGTGAGCGATGGCGAGGCCTTCTCTGGTGGTGGCGGTGCGTCGGCTGACGACTTCGCCGATCTCGAGCCGTCGGCTGACGGCGCTGACTTTCTGTAAGGAGGATTGCCATGTCTGATTTAGGACACAACAGCGTTGCCGGTGATCAGCTCCGCCTGATCATCGAGCGCGTAGAGAAGCTCGAGGACGAGAAGCAGGACATCATGGAGTTCATCAAGAGCGTCTATGGTGAGGCTAAGGCCGTTGGCTTCGACACCAAGATCATCAGGAAGCTGGTTGCCCTGCGCAAGAAGGACGAGGACACACGTCGCGAAGAAGCGACGCTGTTGGACCTTTATGCCAGCGCTATTGGCTTGGATCTGATCTAAGCGTATAAGAGAGGCGCTGCGGCGGGGTTGGAAGTCACCTGCCGCAGCGTCCTCCTTTCTGGCGAGGCGCGTGGTGTGCGGATGTCCCTCCGTTTGCTTGATAACCGCTGCGCGCCTCACCTGAACGGAGGAAACTACATATGGAACATTTATCAATCATCGTTATTCGCACTGAGCTGTGGAAGCTTGCTGACGAACTGCGCAACCATCCCGAACGCCACAAAGAGATCGCCACCGAGGTTACGCGCCTCGCAAACGCGTCTTTCCGCCGCCCAGCAAAGAAGCACGCGCGCAACAAGTCGACGCGTATCACTCCGGCGCTTCGCGATCAGGTGCGTGCGTTTATTCTGGCAAACCCGACTATGCTCAACCGAGACATTGGCCGGGTCTTCAACATTGATGGCGGCCGCGTAAGCGAGATCCTTCACGGTCTTCGCTAATGACGACGCTCTGGCTCGATCTCGAAACCTATAGCGAGACGCCAATCACACATGGCACGCACAAGTACGCAGAGAATGCCGAGGTGCTTCTTGTGGCGTATGCGTTCGACGACGAAGCGGTCGAGGTCATGGACCTGACCGAGCGCGGCTCGTTGGACAGCGTCCAGATGATGGTCGACACGGCTGACATGATCGTTATCCACAACAGCGCATTTGATCGCACAGTGCTGCGTCATCAGAACGTGCATATACCAACGGAGAAGGTCGAGGACACAATGGTTCTCGCTTTGGCGCATGGCTTGCCCGGCAGCCTGGGCGCCCTGTGCGACGTCATGGGCGTGCCGCAGGATAAAGCTAAAGACAAATCGGGTAAGAAGCTGATACACTTGTTCACCAAGCCTCGGCCAAAAAACGTCAAGCTCAGGAGGGCTAACCGTGACACACATCCCGAAGAGTGGGCAGCCTTCATCGAGTACGCCCGCCTCGACGTGGACGCAATGCGCGTCCTACATGGACTTCTTCCAAGCTGGAACAATCGTGGAAGTGAACGCGCTCTCTGGCTCCTCGACCAGAAAATTAACGACCGTGGTATCGCCATTGATGTTGAGCTCGCCGACGCTGCACTACGAGCTTTTCAAAGAAGCTCGCGATCTCTGGCTGAGCGAACCCGAATTTTAACGAATGGCGCGGTCGGCTCGCTGACCCAACGCGGCAAGTTTCTTCAGCACCTCGAGCAGACGCTGGCGTTCACGACGCCGGACCTCAAGAAGGGCACCGTCAGCACGTTGCTGCAAGGCACCTTGACGCCAGAGGTGCGCGAGCTGTTAGAGATCAGACAACAAGCTTCGGCAACGTCTCCTGCCAAATACAATGTGTTGCTGAAAGCAACGAGCGTCGACGGGCGCTTGCGCGGCACGCTCCAGTTCTGCGGTGCATCACGCACCGGGCGCTGGGGCGGCCGTCTGTTCCAGCCTCAGAACCTCCCCAGGCCGACGCTTAAGCAGGAGCACATCGACATGGGCATCGACGCCATGAAGTTAGACTGCGAAGATCTGCTGTTCGACAACGTGTCCGAGCTGTGCTCCAGCGCGGTGCGCGGCGCCCTGGTCGCGCCGGAAGGGCGCAAGCTGGTCGTCTCTGACTTGTCCAACATCGAGGGGCGCGTGCTCGCGTGGCTCGCCGGCGAGAACTGGAAGACCGAAGCGTTTAGGCAGTTCGACTATGGCGTCGGGCCTGACCTGTACAAGCTGGCCTACGCCAAGTCTTTCAACAAGAAGGCTGAAGACGTCACGAAGGACGAGCGCCAGATCGGCAAGGTGCAGGAGCTGGCCCTGGGCTACCAAGGCAGCGTCGGGGCGTTCAGCAGCATGGCTGCGCTCTACGGCGTGTTCCTGCCTGAAAGGGAGGTGCGCGACATCGTGGACGCATGGCGCAAAGCGCACAAGCGCGTCACCAAGTTCTGGTACGCGCTGGAAAGCGCCGTCAAGGACGCAATCCGAGAGCCCGGTAAGCGGCACGTCGTGCGCGACCTGGGCATCACATTTGCCGATACCTGGCTGCGCATTAAGCTGCCGAGCGGGCGCTACCTCTGCTACCCGAACGCGGGCCTTAGTGAGGGCTCGATCGTCTATGACGGCGTCAACCAGTACACCAAGAAGTGGGAGGTCATTGAGACCTACGGCGGCAAGCTGGTCGAGAACGTCGTCCAGGCGGTGGCGCGTGACGTGCTGGCGTCCGGCATGTTCAAGGCCGAAGAGGCTGGGTACGCCGTCTGCCTGCATGTGCATGACGAGCTGATCACTGAGACGCCTGACGATCCGTCGTACAACCCTGATGGTCTGGCGGCGCTCATGTCTGCTAACCCAAGCTGGTCGATGGGGCTGCCGCTTGCTGCGGCCGGCTTCGAGACCCACCGCTATAAGAAGGACTGAGCCGTGTTCACGCAGCTTCAAACCACCATACCCATGAAGACAAGCAAGGGCGCCGGTCTCGCCTTTGCCGTCATCGACTATGGCATCGAGCACGACCTGCTCTGGGTCGTCGCCCTGGACGACAGCGGCGAGATCTGGTGCATGCCAAACAGCGAAGTTCGCATATCTGCTAACTGGTCTATCGGCAGGAGGCCTACGTGACGCCCGCAGGCAAGCTACAGGCGCATCTAAAGCACGTCGTGCAGCAAAGTGGGGGCCAGTACCGCAAGGTGCGCTGGGAGGGCCGTAGAGGCTGTCCTGACTGCTTTGTGTGGTGGACGTGGCCTCGTGCCGCCTTCGTCGAGATAAAGGCTCCAGGCGACCGTTACAGCAAGCTACAGGAGCGCGAGATCGCGCGCATGCAGCACGCCGGCATCCCGGTCTATACTGTGTCGACGATCGAGGGCATTGACACGATCGTGTCGGAGATCGGCTGATGGCTAACTTTACGCCTCACAGCTATCAGCGTCCAGCCATGCAGTGGCTGTACGAGAAGCCGCGCTGCGCCCTGTGGATGCCGATGGGCGGAGGCAAGACGGTCACAACGCTGACGAGCCTAGACAACCTGTCTATGGTCGAGGACGTGTATCCAGTGCTCGTCCTAGCACCTCTGCGGGTCGCTAAGACCACCTGGCCTGATGAGATCGGCAAGTGGGAGCATCTCAAGCATCTGCGCGTCTCGCCGATCATCGGCAACGCCAAGGAGCGTCAGGCGGCGCTTGACGTCGATGCTGACATCTACACCATGAATTACGACAACCTTGTGTGGCTGCAAGCCGCCCTGGGCACCAACTGGCCGTTCAAGACGGTCGTTGCGGATGAGTTCACACGCCTGAAAAGCTTCCGGCTGCGCCAGGGGAGCAAGCGCGCGGCCGCCCTGGCACGCGTGGCGCACACGAAGGTGAGCCGCTTTATCGGTCTAACCGGCACGCCGAACCCGAACGGCCTGCAAGATCTCTGGGGCCAGACTTGGTTCCTGGATGGCGGCGAGCGCTTGGGCAAGACGTTCAGCGCCTTCAGCGACCGCTGGTTCGCAAAGGGCTGGGACGGCTACAGCCTCAAACCCCTGGCATCGGCGCAGAAGGAGATCGAGGACCGCCTGCGCGACGTCTGTCTCACAGTCGAAGGTCTGCCGGTGCATGAGCCTGTGCGCAATTACATCAGCGTCGACCTGCCTGCGAAGGCGCGCAGGGCTTACGACAGCATGGAAAATGATATGTTCGCGGAGCTTGAAGAAACTGGTATAGAGGCATTCAACGCCGCCGCTAAGACTATCAAGTGTTTGCAGCTCGCCAACGGGGCTGTGTATACTGACCACGCCGGCAACTGGGAGGAGGTGCATGATGCTAAACTGGATGCACTCGACAGCGTTATCGAGGAGGCCAACGGCGCGCCCGTCCTGGTGGCCTACCATTTCAAAAGCGACCTGGCCCGCTTACAGCGCCGTTACCCTAAGGGCCGCGTGTTGGACGCTAAGTCTGACACGATCAGGGACTGGAACGCCGGACGGGTGTCATTACTATTCGCTCACCCTGCGTCGGCGGGGCATGGGCTTAACCTCGCAGAAGGCGGCAACATCCTCGTCTTCTTCTCCCTCAACTGGAACTTAGAAGAGCATTTGCAGATCATCGAGCGCATCGGGCCCATGAGGCAAGCGCAGGCAGGGCTGAAGCGTCCTGTGTTCGTGCACTACATCATGGCACGCAACACGGTGGACAACATGGTCCTTGGCCGCCTGCAATCCAAGAAGTCGGTTCAAGAGATCCTGCTCGAAGCACTAAAAAGGAAAAATCATGAAAGCGATTAAAGATGCTAATGAAGAGCTCAACGAGATGGCTAAGATGCCAGAACCAAAGGCCGCTGAGCTGCTTGGCCGCGCTGCGGCGCACATGCACGACCGATCGGCAACCTACGATGAGCCACAGGGCGAGCGGTCAATGGGCAAGGTCGTGACGGCCTTCAACGCCATCACAGGCCGCGACCTGACCGAGAGCGAGGGTTGGATGTTCATGCAGCAAGTCAAGCTGGTGCGCCTGTTTACGCGCAGCGACTACCACGCCGACAGTGCCGAGGATAACATCGCCTATGCTGCGTTGCTGGCCGAAGCTAAAGGGGACGGACGTTGATACCTCAAGTTAACCCAATCGCATCTATTCCCAAGAAGATGCAGCAGGCGCTTACGTTGTTCTGTGCCAAGCACGTGCTTGCGCCAGAAGCGCCCGTGACGCGTGAGGATGTGGTTGCGTTTCTCAAAAAGGCTGGCCACCCAAACGCGGATAGCACCTTCGAGGATCGCTTCTTACTCCCCCGCTAACAGGCGAAGTAATTCTGGGGTGAGCACGCCAAACTTGGCACCAGACTGCATGTACTTGCTCGTGCCGCCGCGCTCGGTGTTGTAGACCTTTGGCGTCTTGCCTTGGCGCAGCGCCTTTTCACGCATGGCAGTTTCTTCAGCAATCTTCAGTTCTTTACCGTAGTCAGTGAAGTCGGCGTACTGACCTCGGAACGCACGCGGATCGTCGATTTGGTAAATCTTACTGAGATTAGGCAACAACTCGGCGACGTTTACATCTTCACCCAAAACGCCAAGGCCTCTGCCCGGAACGCCTCTGGAATATGTGCGGTGCCCCGTGGAAGTCACGACATCAGCAGTCGGGTCGATCTCGCCCACGTTCTGCAAGAAGAAGGACGGCTTATCGAGCTGTGCTGGGTCAGCAATCATAGCGCGGGTCATGGGCAGCGTTAAGCCGCCACCCTCTTCACCAAAGGTGTTGCTCAGGTCGAGTTGGAGTTTCTTACGCTTATCTCCGAGGAGGTCGGCAAACTGGCGGTACCCTTCTGGATCGCTGATCCCGGCAAAGTCGGGGATGTACTTTCCGATCAAGCGGTTCATGTCCGCTTTGTCGCTCTTGCCAAGCGCTGCGTCGGCGTAGGACATCATGGTTTCGCCGGTCATGGTGGCGAAGTCAGAGCCTTCTCCGCCCATACGATACGGCAGGTAGAGCGGCTTTTCGCCTGTCTCATCGTAAAGCTGCCGTGCTAAGTTCATAATGTTGGACACGGGCGATGGTTCGGAGGCCCAAACAAGGCCGCCTGTGGTCGGCTCAAACATGAAGTCTTGGCCGCCTTGTAGGTCTACCGGCAAGTTCAAGTCTTTGTCGCCGACGCCGGTTATACGTTTGCCCGCCGCTGACCTGTCGGACATGGAGATGATGAACGGACGGCCTTCATAGTCCCCAAGAGACACTTTATCTGGGTTTGGATTGACGCCGAACCGCTCCGATTTTACTGGTGAAGCCTGAAGCCTTGGAAGGTCTTTTGTCTTGCGCAGCCCGTACAAGTCAGGGTTTATGTCAGCAAACGCCTTTGTGGGCATTGCGCCGACCGCAGCTTCCCACGCCGCTTCGAAACCTTTTGGAGCGCCATAGTTCAAGACCTCGGCCATGTTCCCACCTTCGTCTGCGTATATCTCAGCGAGTTGTTTGGCGATTTGGTTGGCTTGATCTGGGTGGATACCTTGCGCCGCCGCCGCGTCCCTGACGTCAGCGAAGGGAATGGCGCGCTCCATGTCAACGTATTGTGTGACCGGGACTTTTGTAGCGCCCAATCTGCGAAGCGCCTCAAGCCTGTGCTGCCCTTCGATCACGTTACCCGCGTCATCAACGATAAGCCTAGAGACGTATCCTTCCGGCGAAGACATCTGCTCAACGAGTTGATCAACGCGCCGCGCGTCATCGGCAGCTTCAGTGACGCCGCCAACAAGTTTGTCGATTGGCACCATTTTATCGCCAGTTACCTTACCGGCGGTCGTGTTCGCGTCCATCACCTGATAAACGTCGTCCGTTGAGGGTCTAACGTCTTTCAAGGCAGCAATCTGCGGCGTGCTCGCCTTTGCTTTGGGTGTAACCTTTAGTTCCGACGCCTTCGGCTTGGGCGCGTCTGCCTTTGGCTTAGGCGTAACCTTAACCGAGGGTGCCGCCTTCGTGGCAACTTTAGCGGCTGTTTTTGTCGCGGCATCTACGCCCGCCTTCGTTGCGACGTTACCTGCGCCGCGAACTTGGGGGAGCACACCGGCCACAGCCAGAGGCACCATAGCGGCGAGCTTCTTTCCGCCAGCTTCGTTGCCGCGTGACCGTTCAGTCGCCGCCTGCTTAAAAACGCGGTACGGATCGGCCAGCGGGTCGATGAACGCTGACTTGAACAACCGAAGACTTTCCGTGACGGGCGCAGCGCGAAGGGCTTTGTCCTCTTTGCGCAGCCATTTATACGCATCATCCCCAGCCGTGACGATGTCGTTCCTAACGCTCTGGGGTGTGGACCTCGTCACGTAATCATACGCGGCACCGCCGAGCGTAGCCGCAGGGGAGTTGCGCGGATTTACGAAAAACATGTCTCCGAGCGTGCTTAGGTAGTCGCCCGTGGACGGCTGCTTTACCTGAAGCGCGTTCTTTTTCTTCTCGGCCATTGCCAACCCTTCTTAGCGGCGTGCGCCGTAGTGTCGTGCCATATCGGCGATGGTTGCCTTCCCGCCGTTGCGGAATGGCCGCACGGTGCCGCCACGGTATTTGCCGGCGGGGTCGCTGCGGCTCAATAGGGGGTCGAGGTCAATATCCGAGGGTTCGTCGTTGTCTATATAGTAGAAACGGTTACCGCGTATCTTCATTAGACGGCCTGTACGTGGATCGGTTACCGTACCTTCTAAGGGCACCTTTTTTGTTTCTTCGGCTGCTGCCTTTTCAGCGGCTGCCTGTGCTGCGGCTGTCTCTGCAGCTTTTTGCGCGGCTACTGCAATATCCGCCCGCGAGGCGACCACAGGGTCATCTCGCCCTTCAGGCATCAAAACTGGCATAAGCGCTGGTGCCACCAAACGGTCGGGCACGTACTTATATTTGCCGGTGAGGTCTGCAAGGTTTGCGGCAGACTTCATAAATTCAGGGCGGTCAAACAGGAACTTCGACAGCGCCTTCTGGCCGGGACGTGAACCAAGCGCGGCGATGGCCGCAAGTGGGGCCATCGTATAACCTGCGCCGTATAGCGCATCTTCGCTGAAGTCGCCGAAGCCGTTTTCTGCATCGTAGCCGCCCGCGCCGCCGCCAAGGCTACCAAGGCCAGCCGCAGCTAATCCCGTCACCGCCAAGCGGCGCCCACTGCCGCTGTCTGGCAGTTTTGATGGGATGACGTTCTGCGCCAACTGAGAGATTTCTTCCAGTGACATAGGCCCGTCAAACTTTCGCCCACTCGCGGCCACAGCTTGCGTAAGATTGCCCGGAGTAAAGACGTCGGGGCCAAGGCCCGTAGGGTCCATTTTTGCGCGCGACATGGCGTCTTGCAACACCTTCTCGCCGCGATACATTGCGTCGGCTGCTTTAAGGCCCGGCACGATGGTAGCGTCTTGCCGCTGCACGGTATCGGTCAAGGCATTACGAACGCCCTTCAATGCGTCTCTAAAATCTTTTTCAAAGCCCGGCTTTTTGGCAGCATTTGCGTAACCGATAAGGGAGCGCATCGACTGCTGATAGTCTTCGCCTGTAATGTCGCCTGTGCGGCCAGTTGGTGTCTCTCCTAGACTGCGCTTAATGGCAACATCGAAATCCTTCGCAAGAGCTTCAGTCAGCCCGCTGCGTGCGGCGATGGCATCGGCCATGTCCTGTGTAAATATCGGATCGTTCAGGTCGAAGGATTTGCCCGCAACGGCTTCGTCGTATGCCTTCTCGCGCAGTGCCTTCAACGTCCGCGCTGCGTCATCGCCGTAGCCGATTGGTTGGCCAGCAACTGTACGGAATGCGGCCTCATTAAGGTCGATAATGCCCTCGCCCCGACGTGCGTTGATCACATCCCCAATTCCGGGAATGGAAGTGGCCGCATCTTCAAGCCTCATCGGAAAGCCGCCGTATTGCTGGCCAATGGTTAGGTCTTCTATACCGTAATCATCCATGAGCTGTTGAGCTTCGGGCGATCGCTTTGATCCGCCCAAGACAAATTTACCGGCAGCGCCTAAGCCCCGCCCAAAGAGGTTGCCCCCAGCAGCGGATGCCGCTCCTGTGCCAGCATCGCCCTCAACCGCGCCGCCGTAGGTTATACCCTGAATGACGTCGCCCGTCATGTCACCCGCAAAGTCGCGTGTGTAATCGGCAATCTTGCCGCCGCCATCAACGTACTTTTGCAATCCGGGTGCCTGACTGAGCAGCCTGTCCAAGCCAAAGTTGCCCGCACTTCGCAAAGCCGCGTTGCCGCTAATGGAACCGACGATGTCGCCGATCATTGCCGACTTAGGGTTCATTTCGCGGAGAGCCGCCATTTCGGGGAGCAAGGCGTCCATGACATTCAAGCCCGCAGTGGACGCGCCCGTTGCGATAGCGGTGCCCACTGGAGACATCACAGCCGTGCCCGCCGCCCGCTCTATTGCGTTGCGCGTGTCATCAACGGTCACGGGTGGTATTGTGACGTTCACGGGCTGTTTAGGATCGTTATACTGCTTCAGATACTCAATCGTGCGCGGATCGTCCTCGTAGGGTAAGTCTGGGCGAAAGCCATACTTCTCGTCAAGAGCGCGGCGGAAGTTGGAGTACGCCTTCAAGCCTACGGTGCCGCGAGGGTTTTCCGCGAGCCAAGCCTGCATCTCCGCCTGCATCTCTGGCGGGATGGGTATGCTCTTTTTATTTGCGTCAGATGAGGCCGCCGACATCGGGATCGCTTGCGCAAAGGCGGCGTTATCAGGAAGTGCGGTGGTGGTGTCTGCCTGCTCCGCAGCGGCGTCTGCTGGTGCAGCGCCTGCTTGTGTTGCTGCCGGTGCGACGGCGGGCATACCTACGCCAGCGCGGTCTTCTTCAGGCAGCGCAAAATACTGACGCGCCACCGCATCTGTTGGTTCTTCCCACTGGATCGGCGGGAGACCCATCTGCGCCACGCGTGCGTCGATACGCCCACGAAGGTTGTATATCTTGGTGAGAAAGTTGTAGTCTTCGTCAAATGTGCTGGGTTGGTTCCCGCGCACAAAACGCCTAGCATCGGCATCGGTTTCAGTACCAGTGCCCGGCACCTTAAACAAGGAAAGCGCGATGCCTGAAAGCCCCTCGGACTTTGCGTTTATGGCGTTTTTCTTCGCCGATGGGAAATACTCCAACGGGGATTTGGTAATGCCCTTCCCAGACAACTCGCTGTTAAAATTCCGCATCAAGAAATTGATAGAATTTCGGGCGGCGGTTATGTTGGAGAGTAGGACTTGTTCTTCTTTCCGCTCGGCCAAAGTCTTTCGCGGGCCTTCCCTAGCCAGCCGTTCCGCCTCAATGTTATCGAGCTCAATTTTACGGATGTCTGCGCGCAACTTGTCCGCTTCAAGCGGCGTGAGCGCCTCTGTGCGCTTTGCAGTTGCGGCTGAAGAAGCCGTCGACGCACCAGACTGCGCGATGTCAGCAGAAGTTCTGGGGCTTACCGTAGCCTCGGTGGCGTAATCCGCAGGATTAAGTGTTTTGAATTGAGAATTTTCGGCCATTAGCGGGCACCTCCAAATTTCGCGACACCTCTGTCATATGCCATTTTGAACTCCCGAGCAAAACGCGGGTAAGCGTCAACCATTGACTTATAGTTTTCAGGGGTCGGGTTTGCCTCAAGGTCAGCGTATGCTTTGGCGCTAGGCGCAACAACGGGCGCCCCTGTTAGCGGTTCTGAAGCGACACCGCCGATATCAACAACAGACTTTGGCATGCCCGCTTTTTGGGCGGCAGCCGCTGCCCGTAGCACCTGCCCAGATTGCGTAGCACCCGTTTGAAGCAGGCGCAGGCGCTCTGTACCAACGTCCAGCCCGTACTTCTCGAGCATCAGGTCGCGCTTCTCTTCGGCCTCTCGGCGTGCTGACTTCTGCGCACCAAGCGTCTGGGCCACATTGCCCAGGCTTTCGCCGAACGAGCCGGTGCGGGTTGGCTGACCGAGCGCGGCGGCAATGGCCAGCCACTTCTCACTGTCAGACGGGCCGACGCGGCGATCACGAAGTTTACCGCGAGCGCCTTCAAGCACGTCGATATGCGACTGGATCTGGTCACGCACTTTTTGGCTTGCGAGATCATAATCCTGCTGAGCTTGCGCGTAATCCAAGCCGCCGGTTGGCATAGCGGTTTCGGTGTCTTCTCCGTCCATCGTGACTTCCTCTGCGTCAGGCGCCGACTGCGGCATGCCTAATTCTTGCTTCATTTTACGTATGTGGTCTATCTGCCACTGCTCAAGGGGCGGATTTGTAGCGTTCACTTTCCACCCAGTCCCTTATACGTTGCGTACGCCTGGCCGACCGTGCCGAGCAGCGACGGCTGGAACGCGCCTGGTATTTCGGTGCCGACCTTCGTCGCAGCCTGCGGAACGGCCGGCTGGACGCCTTGCAGCGCGCCTGTCATGGCCTTGATCTGCTCCTGCGGATACGCCTGCCGCGCCAAGAAGTCTTCGCGCGAAATGTCGAGGTTCTTCTGCGCCAGCGCCTGCTGCTGCGACCCAATCTGTTGGAGAGCGCCTGCGCCAGCCAGCTCTTGCTGCTGACGCTGCTGCGCAATTCCTGCCATCTGCTGAGCTGCGGCGAGTTGGTTCGACGTGTCTTGCCCGTACAGAGCGCCGCTGCTCTTGCCGAGATCGGTGAGCATCTGCTGTTGCGCCTGTGTGAGCGCGCCGTAAGTCTGGCCGATGTCGGCCATCTGCGAGCCAGCACCAAGCAGCGCCTGCTGCTGAGCGCCGCCCAGGCCGCCTGCGGTCGATGCGAGCTGCGCCTGGCGCGCCAGATCAGTCTGGGCTGCCTGCTGCGCCTGGCCGTAGCCCTGTTGAAGCGCTGCGGACTGCTGCGCTGAGATGCCTTCGATTGCGTCGCGGATAGCGCGGCCGGTAAGCTCAGCTTGACGTGTGCCGCCGAACTGACCGGCGCGGATCATCTCGCCCTCGATACCAGGCAGCACCTGCTCTTGAAGCGTGCGCGTGCCGAGCTGGCCAATGCGATTGACGACCTGCTCAGTGTATGGGTTCATGTACTGGCCGACCGTCTGAGCGGCAGACTGCCCAGCGGCACCCAAGTATGGCTGCGCCATCTGGAGGCCGAGCGCGTTAGTGCTGCCCGAGATGTAGCCTGCGCCCTGCTGAAGACCTGGCGTCGCGGCTGTAATGCCAGACATGCCAGCGGCTTGGCCGAAGTATGGCTGAGCTGCGCCAAGGCTTGAACGGCCGAGCGTCCCCTGTGTTACGGACGAAGCTTGTCCCAGCTCAGGGCGGAAATTGAACGCGCCTTCACGCGTCGCCTGGAAACCAGCCTGCTGATCCGGCGCAAAGTCAGCAACGCGTGGGATTGCTTTGCCTGATGTGTCGACGTATTCCTGAAACGGGCGCGCTGCGACCGCTTTCTGGTTAGCGAGGATGTCCATCGCATAGTTTGTGTACCAGTCCGGCAGAATTGTCTGCTGGGTGGATGAGACAGGAACAGCCTCGACGGGCTTACCCTCTGTCAGGAAATCCAAAAAGCCCATTACGTACGTCCTCCTGACAGGTATTTCTCAGGCCGTTTAGCATTAACACTAAACTTGCCCTTAGCCAAGTTGCGGCCTTTATGTTTACGAAGTTTTACGCGCATCTCATCGAGTTTCTTTGCGCCAGCTTTGCTTGAGCCATCGCCCAGCAGGGCAACGGTCTCTGCGTCGATCACGTATTCGCCGTCGGAAAGCACCGCAGGGATGTCGTCTGAGCGGCCAGTGCCGGGGCCTTCAACGGCGAAGCTATCGCGGGATGAGCCGCGTGCGTAGCCCATTGCGCCGCCCTGAGCCATGCCGGTGACCCGCTTGAAGGTCTCTTCACCCAGTGTGCCTGGGCCATAGCCAGCGTATGGCGATGTAGCTTTGCTCAGGTCTGTGCCTGCGCGGATGTCCATCGCCGGGCCCATGGCGTAGCGATAGGCATCAGTCGCAGGCGGCGTCCTGTAGTCGAGACCGCCGACCTTGAACGCGCCATCCACGCCGGGCGTGGGCAGTTTGGCTGAGAAGATTGGGTTGAGCGCCTGAGAGCCGGGCGTACCGCCTCCCCCGCCGCCACCACCGCCGCCTGCGATGCCGCCAACAAGATTAAGAAGGGCGAGCGCATCAGCAACGCTGAGCTTCTTCTTCCGCTCTTCTTCAGCCTTTCTTTCCGCTTCAGACTTCTGGTTGGTATCGGTAACCGTATCTGACGACAAGGTAAAGCCGGGGCCCGAGATAATCCTCTTTGTGGCGTCTACAACAATATCTTCTTTAGGTAGATATTCTGGGGAAATCTCGCCATCGACGCCACCTCCGGTATTCACGGAGAACGAGGAGGTTTGCGTGGCGGGTCTAGCTTTAACGAGGATTTCGTTCGGGTCGTAAGGCTCGTTGTACATTTTCTCGAACGCAGATAGATCCTGTCCGGGAGCACCGAACTGGTTGCCACCAAAGTTAACACTGCCGAGCCTGCTGCCGATGGCCGTGATGCCGTCGAACGGGGCTTCAGTATCTTGGCGCAATGCTTGTTGGATTTTGTTAGGTGAGCCGCCAAGAGTGAAGTTGGGCGATGAGGTTGTCCCGCCGCCCGTCACGCTTATGCCGTCGAAGGATGCGTCAGCGCCGCTGGGGGTGCTACCACGGAATAAACTGCCAGACTTGGTGCTTATACCTAACTCATCTTGGATATTAGGCGCAACGTAACTGAGCGCGCCAGAAGCGACGCCACCGAGCAGCGAACTTTTCAGGTTCTGGCCGGTAGCCAAGCCGCCTGCGGTTGATCCGAGGCCCGTACCCAGCGCAGTGGCCGCCTTGGCCCCAACACCTGCGCCCTGTAAAGCTGGGCCGAGCACTTGGCCACCTGCGGCAGACAAGCCACCCATGATCGCGCCCTTGACTGGATCGCGGCCAGCCATAGCGGCACCCGCGCCACCAGCGATGGCGGCGGAGAGAACAGGCCCAGCAAATTGAAGGCCAGGGACGAGGCTAACTACAATAGGCAGCGCCGTGCCGACAATCTGCCCGAGTGTGCCCAGTGTGCTCTTATTAGCCTTCTCGTTAGCAACGGTCGTGTACGCACCCGACGGGTCTGCCGTTTGGATGTCGTAGTTTGCCTTGCGACCAAGGCTGTCGGTTAGGCTCTGACCTACTTCGGTCGCCTTGCGCGCGGCGTCAACACCTGTGCCCTCGAACACAATCGTATTGGTGCGGAGGTCAACAAGGCGAACTGGCTGGTCGGGCGTCACTGCAAAAACATTGCCGCCCATTCTTCCCGTAGGGTTGCCTTTGTTAGATACCGGCGCGGTGATGTACTGCGTGTTTGGGTCTTGAATTACGCCGCCCATCCGACCGCCACCAAAGCCGCCTAGACCGCTTAGGTCCAAACCAGCCAAGCTGCTCAGGTCGAAAGGCGCGGCAGCTTCCTGTGTCATCGGCATAACCGCCGCCTCGCGGGGCGTTTCCATGATTGGCGCTGCGCCGCTCATCGGCATGACTTCAAACGGCGAGGGTTGAGGCGTCGCCTGCGGAAACGCGCTGAACGACGGCATCATCGGCTGCGCTGCGCCGCTCATCGGCATGACTTCAAACGCCGAGGGCTGAGGCATCCCCTGCGGAAACGCGCCGAACGACGGCACCGCGCCCTCGTCGAATTCCCCAAAATAGCGAGCTCGCATATCTACTGCCATTAACCCTGTCCTTCAAGCATTGGGTAAGCTCTCATCGCCCATTCCCGCCAGTCGTCAAATTGATAAGGGTTTGGTGGGTTGCGCTGCACAAATGGCTGTGCGCGTACGAACCCAGTGGCCCAGTCTTGCCAATCAGCTTCGTCTTCGAGTTTCCCGAAAGACCAAGCGTCTCCGTTGGACAATATAACAGCGTCCGCCCATTGAAGCAATGTCATGCCGCGCGGATCAATCATTAGCCGATCACCGTGCCATCGCCAGGCTGGAGGTGCGCCAGCACCAAGCCCATTTGGTAGTCGCCACCGATCGTGTTCGACGCAAACTTAAAACGCAGTTCACGGCGCTGCGTCTTGAAATAGACGACCTGTTCCTGCGGCGTCTGCGGCGTCTCGACGATGATATGCTCTTCGCTGTAGACTTCAGGGGCACGGGCGTTAGCGCGGCCGGCGACCTGTACTGTCATGTCGCCAGACTGCACAAAGTCAGGCTCGAGCATAAGCACCTGGAGCGCCTTGTTCTCTTGGCTCATCACCGGCATGGATAGGTCGGCGGTCTCAAAGAACGAGTAGACTGGCTGGAGATCCAGCCCGTCGATCTCATCGGTGCCGACCTCATGCACCCACAGCTTATACTGGTCGATCTCGCTGTCCTGCGTGACGCGGACGTCGTTGCCCTGTGTGATGCGGGTGTCGTTCGCCTCAGTGACGCGGATCTCTTCAGAGCTTACCGTCGGGATGATGCCGGTCATCAGCGGCTTGGGGAAAACGCTGGTGAAGACGCCGGCAGAGCGGCCGCCGTTGGGCAGCTCGCAGTCGTACCAGGTGTTCTCACGGACGTTATAGATCACCGCATGGCTCGGTTCCGTAGCGTCGCCGCGCGGATAGCACCACCAGATCTCGCCAAAGCGCGGCACCTTAACCGCGAAGACTTTCTGCCGGTACTGCTGATTGAGACCGTCGAAGAAGTAGTTTTGGTTCATGTCGTTCGGGATCTCGCGCACGACGCCGTTGAAGCTCAGGAAGCGGTCGGTGCCGATCCAGTAGAAAATCCCGTCATACTCAATAACGGTGTTCGAGCCGAGGATCGACGTCTGCGTGCTGATTGTGTCGAATTGGAATACGGCGTCGCCGCCAACGTAGGACGCACGCAAAAGGCTGTCTGCCGACCAGAACAGGCCAGACGGTGCGTTGCCTGGACCGCCACGCAGTGGCATGGCGCGCACGAGCTTCTGTCCTGTAATGTTAGCAGCGCCAGAACCGCTGCTGGTAAAATCAGTCGGATCGCCAGGCACAGACCACATGACATAGCCGTTGTCGCCGAAGGCAAAGGTGTAGGGGTGCAGCGCAATGACGCCGCCGGTCAGGCTGTAACCTGTGGGCAGGTTGGTCACTTCAGCCAGAGCAGAAGTGCTGAACAAGCCACCATAGAAGAGCTGACCGCCTTCGCTGTTGCAGATGCAGTTAAGGTTAGGCGCGACTTGAGCCACGAGTTGCGTGCCGCCCAGACCAACCGCCGTGTCGACGTCGAACTGCCACATGTTGGCGTCGTTCTCGGTGAGCGTGGAGGGCGTGCGGTTTGTGATGACCGACGTGTTGAAGCCGCCATCAATGAAAAAACGCTCGACGAAGTTCGCCGAGCCGCTGTGGACATAGGTCAGATTGTCTTGTGTGTATTCGTGCAGCGCCCTGCTGATCTCGCGCAGGTATTTGCTGATCGAACGGTAACCGCCCATCTTACGCGGCAACCCGCGCTGCCAACGGACCCACTGCCCGTCGACATAAGCGTCGCCTTCAAACTTGGTCCCATCCCGCTTAATACCGGGCCCAGACCGGATCTGGACGATCTTTTCAGCCATTAGCCGAGCGCCACCGCAAACACGATGGCGTCATTGTTAGATGTGCCACTGACGCCGATAGCCGCCTGCGCTGCCGCCTGGTCGACTGCGGTAAAGACGCCGATGCCGACTGTCGTGCCGCCAAGATTTATGAGCGCGCCGCCAGCCGTCGTGGCGCCAGTGCCGCCATCAGCGATGGAGATTGGCGTTGAGATACCGCCAGTCTCAGCGTCAACGACGTCAGAGCCGTCGCAGTACAGGATGGCACGGCTGCCGCGCGCAACCAGCACGCCTGGCGTCTGAGTGTTCGTCCTGACGCGCAGGGTGAACGAGCCGCCTGTTGTGTTGTTGTAGACCCAGTATTGCTGCGTCGTCTTCGGCACGATGATCTCGACGTTGCCGGTGATCGCGCCAGTGAATTGATAGGCAATACGGTTCAGCTCGGCGCCCGAGAGCGTGTAGTTGCCGCTCACGCCGCCTAAGTTGATTGACGTGTAGTCAAAGGCAAACACAGCGTTCTGGCCAAGGCCCAGCGTGAACCAGTTCAAACCGTCGGTGATCAGCGTGACGCTGTCGCCGGGCGAGAGGGTGAGGGACGCCGCGCCGTTGACGGTCTCAAGGCCCTGAGGGGTTACGACGCAGTTGCCTGTGCCCTCGTTGCGGACAGCGACGAACCAGTCGTTGCCGACAGTCACAGCCGACGGCACCGTGAACGTGCCCAGACCACCATTCCACACATAGGCTTTGGCGCGATCGTTAGTGCCGGCCGTGTAACTCGTGTTGAAGAGCGTCACAGGCGTTGACTGAGACAACGTCGAGCCTGTCGCGGCCAAACCGAAGCCAGCAAGTGCGGAGGCCTGCGCCTGTGCCGTTGCGGCGCCATAGCGGAAGACGCGCCACGAGCCGGATGCCGTGCTGTTGTCGATCAGGTAGATCTGCCACTGCTCGCCCTGCGCAATCGACGCGAGGGTGACGCCGGTGCTGCTCTTGATCGTTATCGTCTGCGGGCCGAGGTTGTTGAACAGGATCGTCTGCCCCGTGCCGGTCTGATCAGCCGGCGGCATGAACAGCGAGTACGAGCCGGTCGGCGTGATGTCGATGATGCTGGCGGCCGGATACTCGGTCGTGCTGCTCTCGAGAGGCCACTCAAGCGTCGTATCGGCGGTCAGCGACAGTGCCAGGTAAGACACGTCGGACGGGTAGATGGTCGTCCCACCGAAGACCTGTGTGTAGGTGTTGGTCATTAGGCCTCCTTACGAACCGCTGAGCGGTCGAGTATCTTGGCGAGATCTTCGCCGTTAAGCATTGCGGCAGCGCGATCATACATCGACTGCCAAACCGGAATGCGTTCGTCGTTCTTCAGGAACGGCGTCGCCTCAAGCAGCGAGCCGTAAAGCAGAAGCTGCGGCGCGTATTCGGTGAGCCAGTTGGTCTGCACGACGTCGTCCAACAACGGCGGGATTTCGTAGTATAGGATTTCGAACGGGTATTCTGCGTCCGGCGTAGGTGCAATCAGCCAGTGACTGTAGTCATAATCGCTATAGAATATCGGCTCTTCAGTCGCGGTACGATCGGGCCAGTAGCTTAAAAGGTACTCATAGGCGCGGGAGAAGACCACCTTGCGCGTGTTGTTCTGCGTGCCGGTGCCGATGTTGACCGACACAGTGTCGCGCCAGCGGTCAGGCTTGGGGTAGACGGCCTGCCCGACTGCCAAAGTGCCGGTGACGACGTTGATGAAGCCCTGTATCTTGAGCTCACGCGAGATCCGGCGCTCTGCAAGGTTAATCAGGCGCGGGATTTGCTCGTAAACAACAGGGTCAGACGCATAGGAGTTGCCGCGCTCCAAGTAGCGCCGGACGTCCTCCTGGAGCGTCGTAAAGGTCATCGTAGTTGCCATGGCGCAGTCCTATATCAGTTTTTCGAGGGCTTGGACAGGGATACTGCGTCTACCCACGCTTTGATTGTCAAGCGATGTTTTACGCTACAATCCGTATACTTTGTAATGACGTCAGCTTCCCAAAGCGCGCGCTCAGGGTCAATCAGTACGACTGGCGGGTTCTGGAGAGTTGGACACTGCGCCGCTAGGTTTGCCGGTGGTAGCGGCATTGGCGTCACGGACACCGCCTTCGAGCACCCTGCGCAAAGCATCAGAACCAGCGCAATCAACAGGAACGGCAGGAGCCGTTTTATATATTTCACGTATGGTGTTGGTGCGTTCGGTTGCCACCACATTGGCCTGATCTCGTTCAACTTCATAGGTTTGCGAAACATTGTCTACTACCTCTTGTTGTTTGACCCGCAGCTTTTCCGCTTTCTCTAGCGCCTTTGCGTAGGAGGCGTCGCACTGCCAGTCACGGACCTTATACCCAGATGCTGCGCCTATGATGAGAGCGCCTGCCAATCCGTATATCATAACTGGGTTGATTAAAGCCATGTTGCGTACTTCTTGGTTTTCATACGACGGTCATCGAGACCGTGCGGGTTTTTGCTGCCGTTGATCCGGGAACTTAACTCACGGATAGCAGCTTCATTGATGCCCTTATCGCAGATGGACCATAGCTTGTTCTTATCAAAGAACCACAGGGCGCTCTCAAAGCAAAGTTCGCCGGCCACGAGGTCTGGATTAGTCATCACGTCTGGGCGGTTCACGTACTTGGCAAACTCAGAATAGTTAAATTTTCCAGTGAGTTGCAAGGCTCCTCGACCACGAAAAAGCCACCCTTCGCCGGATGCTTCGTCGCCGTTACCCATGCGGTTGGCGTAGGCGCGGTTAGCAATGCGTTGCGGCTGGCGTTCATAAGCCTTGGCTATTGCGTCTGTCTGAAAGTACTTCCCAAAAATGCCACGCAGACCCTTCGCGCCGTAGTTCAGGTTCTCGCTAAAAGCTTTGAAGCCGCCGCTTTCATGCGCCGTTTGAGCAAAGAAATGCGCTGCACGATTAGGTGACAGCTTATAATAAGCCGCAGCCGCCTTAAGTGTGCCCGGGCCGAACGCGCCATCTGCCGTTACTCCTATTTTCTGTTGAAGGTTAATCAGGCTCATTTATCGTCCTTCCGATTATTCCAAAGCTCAAAGAGCGTCTTGATCTTTTCCTCAACCACGGCGAGGCGCACATCCATCTTGGCGAGGATGATGGTCAACGTAATGAACGCAAGAACAATGGGCCAAAGCTGCCCAATTAGTTCGACAGTGGAAAGATCGCCCGCCATTTACGCCGCCGGATTACGCCAGTCAGGGAAGTCAGCCTCATCGACCACGCCGTCATTATTAGTGTCATAGCGCAAGTCGTTGCGATACTTCTCCCAAGGGGCCATGTCATCGTCATCGTCTTCTTCTACTGGCTCAGGATCAACAGGGCGGATCAACGGTACGCTATTAAATTCACCGACTTCTAACTCCGGTTCCGGCGCTACTGGTTCAGGCTCGCCCTTATCCCGCGCATTGGCATTCAGGCTAAGGCCGCCGAGCAGCCCGACAAGCGCACCGATAATCGTCTGGAAGGCAGGATTGACTGTCTCAAGGATAGCCGCGCTGCTCACAACGTCGTTTGACACAAACAAGCCAACGGCAAGAGCCAGCACAACGACGAGGATAACCGCCGACAGCGTGACAATGGCCACACGAATGACAAACTCGACGGTGTCGTTGACACCGTCCTGCCTGCTTTCAAAACTATTCAGGAAGTTCATCACATTCTCCTTCTGTCTTCTTGGGCTTGATCGAGCCGCTGCCCTGCCCAGCCATTAGTCCTGCCAATGCCCCCACGATGAATGTCGCTATTGGGTTAATCAGCTTAAAAAACTCAGCGTCATTTGGGGACTGCCCCTCCATCGGCTGCGATACAAACACCAGTGAGTATAGCACAGTTGCCACGATGAACGTAAGCGTTAGCGACAGCACAATGCCGACGATGAACCGAAGCAGTTCCTCTGGCGACCATTCACTAGTCGGCTTCATTTTCTTCACCCGTATTTATCAGCCATTCGGTGCAGTAGCCCATAGCTACACACTTGGGCTTCTTGCAAATTTCCTGCTGCCAGTTTGCAGGGTCTTGGCAATCATACCGATAACGGTCTTTGCAGCCAATCAGCGCCAGAGCAGCGAGAGGTAGCAGAAACCACTTCATCACCTATCAGCCTTGTTATCCAATTTGTCTTCAATCCGACGAAGGTGCATCATTACCTCGTCAAACTTCTTATCGATGGTGTTAAATCTTTCATCACCAAAACCAAGGCGCGCTTCCATAAGCGTCAGCCTACTGTTGAGGTTTACCCATACGGTTATAATAGCCCCAATGAAGCCAACAACGGTCAGGACGGTATTGATGTCAAAGCTCATTATCGTAGGTACCGTAGCTGATAGATTGTAGATAGATAGACGGCTGTCAGCGTGTCAATCAGATTTCCGACTGCGCGGTTGCCCTTGCAGATCTTTTCATGGTTCTTCTCTATCCATTCCGCATCGGATTCAAGACACTTTAGAATATCTTTTTCCATTTCTTCGGGGACAGGTATGGCTCCAATCATCTCATATGCACCCTGATAAGCCTCAACCAACGGATCAATCGTATCTATTACGCCTTCATAGAACTCACCCAAAGCGTTATGCTTGGCAGCGCTACCCTCACCCTTGGCGCGCCAGTGAGCAAAGTGAGCCAGATTGCGGGCGTAGAATACGCGACTGATGAGCTGCTCGATCATTATGCAATCCGCGTCACAGGCAGGATTACAGATGGAATTGCAGGGGCGATTGCGCCTATTGCTGTGGCTTCAATTGTTACAGTCACGCTTTCAGGAAGCCACATAATTTCAATGTATTGTCCGGCGGTGACTGTATCAATAAACGTCAAGCTGAACACGGCAGTACCGCCATCTGACAACTTTGGAATTGTAATAATTTTAGCTGAGCTGGCAATATTGGTTCCATTCTTGCGGAACCAGATAGTCGCATCGCGGTCAGAGGCGTCAGAGTTTGCAAGCTGGATTGCTGGGGCGAACATGTATGTGCCAGCAGCAGTTAATGTGACCTGAGTGCTAGAAACTACATTGATTCCAGTGCCTGTTAAACCAGTATCGAACGTAACAGCAGTAGCCGCAGCGACGTTCCCAGTCTGGTCAACATTACTTGACGCCTGAGCAAAGGCACGCCCCGCAAGATCGGCATAAGGAACTGTGGCAGCCGCTGTCATCGCCGACGTACCATTTCCCTTGACGTAGCCTGTCAGCGTTGCAGCGCCCGTGCCACCAGTTGCAACCGTGCGGACGTTCGTTGCGCTTGCTGCGATGTCTGACGCAGCCACCTTACGACTGTTAGCGGCCTGAACGATTTCAAGTAGCTCTGTTCCCGCGAGGGGAGTAGTTGCTAATGTGAGATCTGTAATTTTTAGGTTAGCCATTATGCCAGTCCGTATAATATGTTGAGGGAGACAGAGAGTGCGTTTGCTGTAACTTCTTGAGCATTAGTCTGTGCATCTTGCGAATCTGGGCGAGGGTTTCTTAGCGGAATAGGATCAGCCCGTAGAAGTAAACGACTGAAATATGGCTGAGGAACGTCATCGCAAGAAGCGCAAACTTGAAGGCTCAGGCTAACTGGCACAGATCCGCCACGATAGTCTTTCTTTTGACGCAGCTCCGTGTGTTGAACCATGAAGCCACAGCCATCGCAGATCGCAAGACCGCGTGGTGACTTGGCGTCAAAAGTCGGTTGAGTCCTTTGTTTACGACCTTGTCCGTATGCGTACTGCATTAGTAGCCTCCGGGATTAATAGTGATACGCAGAGGAACCTTTTCGCGATCTTCGGCTGCGGCGCGTGTATATGCTCCATCAGCCAACGTCTGAAGGAACTCAAGACGGTCAGGAGCAAATTTAACAGACAGCTTAGCGGCAAGGCCAGCGGCGATAGCCTCCATCCAGCGGTTTGGCGCATCCATGCTATCGGTAAAGTCACCCGCGTCCTCTTGGATCTTCATGCGGTGATAGAACAACGTAACGCCAGCAGCCTGCGGAACCTGCCATATATACAGTCGCGGCGTTATTGTGCGCTCAAAATAATATTGGAACGGGCGCTGCCCTTCCTGTGCCTTGTTAGGTAGGGCGTCGTATTCGGCTCGGCTGATCGGGGACATCATAAGGTCGGTGTTAATGCCCCCAGATGTTGTGCGGGTATAGACCTGAAGGATCGACACAGTACGCGGCTGTAGATCGTAATAAAGCGTACCGGGCGTCAGAACGATACTCTGCAGGTCAACAGCCCACAGGTTAGGCCCATTGTTCGCCCAGTCCGAAAACATGTAATTGATGGAGCGGCGCGCACTATCGATGTCATTTGATGCCAGAGATGCGGGATTACGCCCGACGCGCTCATACGCCTCAGTGATAATATCAATCTGTTCGGTATCACCGAATGTGTATGTGCCGCTTGTGGTCATTTCTTCTTTGCCGCCTGCATGTTTGCTACCAGCGAAGGATACTTGCTTCCTGACTTGCTGGCAATGGCTTTAGCCTTTTGCTTCTGAGAAGATGATAAAGACTTGGGTGCGCCAAGACCTTTGGGCCGTGGCTTTTCCCAAACCTCTTTCTTGCTACGCATTACTTCTTCTTCTTAGCAGGTGCTTCTTCGGCGGCAGGCTCAGCCTTTGGTGCAGGAGCTTTCTTAAAGCCGAGCATCATTTGGAGCGACTCTTCAGTTACCTTTTCCCAATCTTCCTGAGAAAGTGAGATTTCCTGCTGATCACCATTAGCGTTTGTGTAACGACGAAGGATCATGATTAATTCCTATTAGTTGTAATACTTTTCCATCTCAAGGATGAGAGTATACGTGTCACCGAGAGAATGGTCAAACGTGGTAAGTAAAATATTTCCGGTTTTCCCAGTCGTAGAATTGTTAACAAGGCCGCCAAAACTTGACAAGTCAAATGTGTACTGGCTGTTCTGTGAAGAGATAAAGAAAATGACATTAGAGGTTGCGCCCCAGAAAAGACGTACCCCCATGCCGTCGGTTGCAATGTGAATTTTTTTAACACTCACTCCAGTGCAAGCCTGACCAAGAGCATTGGCCGCAAGATTGGCTACGTTTACTTTTGTTACTAGAGATTCTCCAGTGCCATCAGAAACATTCGTAAACAGCATAACAGCGGTTGTCTGGTTATTAACAAGAGTTTGAGTAGTTACTGCATCAGCCATTATTTCATTCCTTTAAGTGTCATAGCAAAGCGGGCGCGCTGGCCCATTTTACCCGGCGCCTTAGCGGCTGCCTCCAGCTTACCTGTTGGGATTGGCTTGCCAGCCTTAGCTCCAAGCGCCTTACGAAGTGCGCCGGGTTTTTTTATAGCCTCGGCAATGAAATTCTTTTTTCCACGCATATTAACAATCCCACGCTTTACGGGCCAGCCGAAGCCTTGACTTTGGATCTTTGGCGGCCTCAGGAAACATCTTCATTTGTCCAGCAGAGCGCGCACAGTAACTATCCCTGCGCTTCCCACCCTCAGGCTGCGGACGCTTTAGATTGCTTCCAGTGGCTGCATTATACGCCTTGCGACCAGCCTCATTGAGGCCACCCTTTGGGTTCTTATGCTGTGCCTTGAACTGAAAGTCCTTCTTCGCCCGCATTACAATCTCCATGTAACTAGGGCGACCCGAAGGCCGCCCCAATCATTAGACTTGTGTTACGCCATAAAGGCCGGTTTGGGTGTCATCGTCGAAGATAAACATCCAAAGGGTTAGGCGCTTTGAGCCGTCAGCAGCGTCAGGAACCGCGTAGGTACCGCGAACGTCATTTGTCGTTGTTGTTGCAACGGTTGCGTCAGCAGCAGCAAAAGTGCCGGTGGTGACGAACGCGCCGTTCCAAGCAGTCAGAACGTAGTTGCGGGTGTTTGCACGAAACGGAAAGCCAAAGACATCCGTCGAACCAACGCTACCGTTGCCAGTAAGAGCAGCTGAGATTGCAACACGAGTTACAGTCTTAAATGCTTTCTGACCAGTAACGGCTGTTGTGCCGTTAAATGCAATTAATTCCGACATTGCAAGCCCGTAAACATCCGTACCCGTTACAGTTGCGGTCTGAGTCGTATCACCAGCGTTAGTCGAAACAATCGTTATGGTGCGTGGTACATCAAAAGTAGCAACACCACCAGTTGCAGAAGCACCGTTTATGGTGAGGTTACCAGCGCCGGCTACTGCCTGAGCTGCAGCCACTGCTGTTGCCGACAAAGCCACAGGGACCACATCGTAAACAAACATTGGCGACATAGCCACACCCGGTTCCGAAGCGGTACCATTATTATCAAAGTTCCTACCTGCCCGGACACCATCAGAGAAGTGAGTCATAAATTTTCTCCAAAATTAGGGAGGTGACGGATGCCACCCCCCTTATCCGATTAGGAAGCGCCCTGCGAACCCCAGCCTGCGCGGAAGTTCGAGCAACCGAACGAATAACGCTCAATAGCTTTCGCCTTGAGGTTGTCGGTGTCGAAGTCCGTGTAGACATCGGTTTCGAGAGATTCACGCTCGTAGTGCTTGAATCCGTTCGGAGCGTCGGTGAGCAAGAACCAGCCGTTCGTGTCGGTCAGGAACATGTTAACGCGATGACCCTGCGGAACCGCAGAGTTGTTGTAAATTGCGTTAATATCGTTGTTCGCTGTATCGACGCGGAACTGCGATTGGAGCAAGCGAGTTGCCGTCCACTGCAGTTCAGCTGGAACGATGAGCTTCGTAGGCTTCGTCATGATGCGGAGGCCCGCAGCATCACGGAAGCGCTGAACGCCAACGATGGCATCCTGAAGCGACGTTTCGTTCAAGTCGGCCTGTACCGTAAAGGTGTTGGCAACAGTACCGTTTTCGATGGGGTGAGCCGTCGAGAACAGTGGTTGACCATCACCAATTGGGAAGCTTGCAGAGAAGCCGTTGTTTAGAACGGATGCACCGAGAACTTCTTTAGTCTGTTCCATCGACTGACGAAGAGCCTTCGCCTGCAGTGGGAACGACGATTGGTACAAGTTGTCCTTGATCGCCTGACGGGTGATGATGAAACCAATGCTGGTGTAACGGTTTACATAGTTCGTTACAAAGCGTTGGCCCATTTCGCCGTAAGCGGTCGAGGCACCTTCTGCTTTGATTTGAGCCAAGCCAAGTAGCTTGACTTCGACTTCGATTTCAACAGCCTTATCGGATGTGTGTTTCTCGAAGATTTCCGACCACTGACCGGGGTACATCGGATAGTCGCCGAAAACGGCGGCTAGACCGGGCCGGAGCAGATCGCGGATTGCGGTTGTATTAATAGCCATTTTAAATTCCTTCTACTGGCTTATCAGATGCCGGTGATACCGCTACGATATTGGTGGTTGTTAATGACAACGTGCCAGTTAGCAAAGTTTCCAATAACATTACCCGGAGTCGGATCAAGTTGGAGGATTTTGCAGTTTAGCGTAGAAGTCACGGCTTCTGTCGAGTTATCGATGGAAACAGCGGAAGTACCCGTTGCAGTTGAGCCCGCAGTGTACAGGAAGTTAATGTTCAAGCCACGATCAGCGAGAGCAAGCGGTGTGCCAGCTGCACCAGAACCGTTGGTTTCCTGAACAGAGAACACCGTGTTCGGGTCATCAATCACGAGAGCTTCAACGGTCGAGCCGGTGAGAACGCCCGGGTTACCCGGCCAGTAGTTCTGGAACGTCACAACACCAGTGCTGCTGGTGTACTTAACACCCCAGAACACGCCAATGCAGGTAGCTCCAGCAACGCCAACACCGAGTGTGCCGTCAGAAAGAGTTGTGACAGGATCGCCACGGTAAAGTGCAGTCGCGTAAGCGTTTGCGATTTGGTAAGGGTTGGTCGCGCCAGTCCAAGCAGATCCATCAAGTTTCTTGACGGGCTGAAAACCATTAGGCGCATTCGTGCCGTAAGACATACGGTTTCTCCATGCTAAAATGAATGATTGGGCTTTAACCTGCCTGCTAGGTGACGCGATACGTAACGCGACATCGAATCAACTACCCGCCGTAGGAGTGGATACGTGACCACCATCGAGGTGCAGGATACGTGACCTGCGTCGAGGTTATGATAAATAACTCAATTCAACACATGCGTCAACAACATAAAAAGACCCCCGCCAGTATTGAAACCAGCGGGGGCTTAGTGGGTCCACAGTAATTACTCACTGCGGCCGGAGCTGTTAATCCTTAAACGAAGTGACGCGCTCAAATCCAACACTACTGTCGTCAATGCGCGGCATATTCGGATCTGAATGACCAGTCCAAGCCACATCTTGCAGAACTTCCATATTCTCGATGTCGCGTTCTTGACGTGAGATTTGCACGTCTTCAGTAAACCGTTCGCAAAGAATAAGGCCGCCGCGACGAATAACCGACGCTTCCATGCCTTCGTGACCGGGCAGCGGAGGCGGAACCATTTCAGCGTGGCGGGCTGCCGGGACAGGAGCCCATCCGCGAACCATGCGATCCGTCATGTTGTCGGGATCAGGCTCGTTGAGCGTGGACTCACGGACCCAAGCATACGTCATCCCATCAGGGATCTTGTTGCTTGGAACGTGAAGCTTTGACTGAAAGTGCGTTTCCGACTGCTGACGCATATCCGAACTGCGGGTTGTTGCTGTGCGGCTCTGAGCCGTTCGTGATACTCTTGCCATAATAGTTTACCCCTTCCTTTGCTTAAGCATAAAGGCAGCGTGATAACGCTCTGCCTCTGCGTCGGTCATGCGTTGACCATTTGGTTTTTTGTATGCTCCTGACGCCGCCATGTTCCGAGCAAACTGACGATCAGCCGCTGACATGACAATTTTAGCGGTACGCTTTGTAGGGCTGTCGGAACCTCCGCTACGCGCGACTGGAGCGACTGTATTTTCTCGCTTCATCTTTGGTGTTGCCTTCTTAGGAGCTGACCTGTCTGGAATAGCATCGGCAAACTCAGCCCGCATGTGCTTGTCGATTTCCTTAAAGTAAGAAGCGCTTCCAATCTCATCCGCACGACCATCAGCTTTGAAACGACGTTCCAAACGACGCGCAAACATTGTAGCTTCTTCATGCATTTCAGCGTCAAAGTCCGGCGACTGAGGCTGGAACCAAGCATTCTTCTCGACCCAGTCACGAGTGCGAGGCTCCAGAGTCACCTGCTGTTGCTGCTTAGGTTCCGGCTGAGCTGGGGCCTGCTGCGCCTCAACCATCTTAGCCTCGGCTTCTTTGCGCCATGCATCGATGCCAGACAGATCGTTTTGAAGCTGATTGAACTGCGACTGCAATTCAGCCTGCTTGCGACCGTCTCCCATTGAGATCGCTTCTTCGATCTGCCCAAGAACCACATTAGCATCACCACGCAGGCGTTGCTCATAGTGGGTCATCATGGCAAGGTCGGATTGCTGCCTTAATGCGGATTCCTGCTGCAGCCTAGCTTCAATTTCTTGAGCACGTTGTTCAGCTTCTTGAGCACGCCGGGATAGTTCGGAAATGCGTCGCTCTGCGTCACGCTTGCGAGGACGACGTTCTTCTTCTTCCTCTTCCTCCGGCTCGACCTGATCATCGTCTTCAGCCTCGGCTTCCTCTGCATCATCTTCGGAGTCCTCTTCCTCCTCAGGCTCCTCTTCGTCTTCAGCAGCAACCTCTTCGTCTTCCTCGGAATCATCCAAGTAATCAACTAGGTTACCGCCAACATCATCGTCATCAAGCTCAAGCTCAACACTATCAGTAGGGCCTTCTTCAAAAAGTGGAAGATCCAACTCTTCTAGGCCGTCATCACCATCAATCATTTAAACCTCCATTAAAATTTCGTGGCGTCTTTTACCGACTTCACGTCAGTCGGATCGGTAATGACAGCCATAATGCGGTCATCAGGAATGAGAGCAACAGCTACACCACGATAGGAAACAGCAGTGGCTTCATAGCGAGGGATCATCACCCAATCGCCAACCTTGCACCAAGGCCCACTGTCGTTGAACTTTTCGCCATTATAGGCTTCAGGTCCAAGTGCGCAGACCAATGCTGAGCAGGACTGATACTTCTCTTCAGCCTGCACACTGATTGGCCGGTAGAGAGTTACTGATTTGCCATCATCGGTTTCAACGACGCTCAGCTCGTCAGGTTCGACGTAGATCTTCAGCGCGACAAGGTATCCAGCTGGCCGCATATCAAACGGCTTGCCTGTCATGGCTATAAATTGCTGATCAATCAGCTCCTGCGCCAGACCTTCTTCGTGCGCCTCGACATGGCTCAAGCCCTTACTGGGCGGAAGCTTAATCCCTAATATGTTCTCACTCACCAGAAATTCTCCTTCTTTACTTGCTCCGGTATTTTATCGTCGTCAGGGTTATGCATTTTCCTGTAGACCTCGTTAATTACTGCAATCGCGTCCGTATACGCACGCACCAGCGCGTTCCCCTCAATGACTTGAAGGGCGATTTCTTCTGCTGTGGTGGCTGGGATGCGGCCATTGCTTGCATAAGCAGATGGCGTAAATCTTGCATTAAGGCTGTATTGCGCCGCGCGGTCGCGCTGTTCGCTAATTAATTCAACGCTTCTGCGTCTTATCTCTTCCGCTGACATTCTTTTGCTCCGGTAGCTTCGTATAGTTTTTCGTCGCAGAGATGAACTATTGTTCTATCTTCTGCGATATATTCAACTTCTTAGCAAACTCTGGAGAATGTGCAACAGTAGACATCAATCTAAATTGTATTTTAAACGGCCTGTTATTTTCCGCGAACTTTGTTCATGGCATGGATGATCTTGCCTTCTGGCGTCATCATGCCCTTACGAACTTTGCCAGCGCCGCCTTGAGCGAACTTATCAGGCTTGCCGCCATTAGCGTACATCATGCCGCCGCCCATTTTCTTGACTGGCTTCTTCGTCTCGCCAATAGCAATCATGACAGCGAGGCCGCTTTTTGGCTTGCCGCCCTTCTTCATGCCGCCCATTTCGGTGGCCAGCTTGCGGGCTGTGTCAGCGGAGGTCTGGACCTTGCTAGTAGAACCGCCATTGGCCATCTTTTCAATAGGTTCTATCATACGTTTCTCCGACGGAGTACGTTTTGGTTTCATTGGTTCCGGCACCGCACGCTTTGGCGGCGGGTTAATTTTTTTCGGCTGATCCACTAAAGCTGCGCTTATCTTACCTGCGTCCGCCTTCGCCCGCCCCATCATTCTGTTTACGCCCTTACTAGCGCCTGCTACCAAGCCACTGGCAATATCCCTAGGAAAGCTACCCAAAGGGCTAAGCCTATCGTTTAACTCTACTAGGCCCGAGCGTAGACGGGCACTAGTATCCCTACTCTTTTTGTCAGCCATCTTACTTGCCTTTCATCATGCCCTTGCGGACTTTGCCTGCGCCACCTGCGGCGTATTTTTCAACCTTACCGCCTTTGGCTAGTTTACCCGCCGCCCTCAGTTTGGCGTCATAAGCAGCTGCGCGATCTTTTTTGCTACTGAAAGGGCTGAAGGCAGATAAAGTTTCACCTAGCTTCCGGTCACGGTCATTAATGGCCTTTTCATATGCAACCTGTCTTGGGTCTTTAGGATTCGCTGCGGCTTTTAACTTGCTAAAAGCTGTTTTATCAAACGTGCTAAAAGCTTGGGGTTTAGCGGCAGCGGGAGCAGCGGCTGCAGCGGGAGCAGCGGCGGCAGCGGGTGGTGACGGTGGCGGTGTAGCTGGTGTACGAACTGGACCAGTTCCCACACGACCTGTACCGCCCGACGTGGACGACTTACGGCCTTCACCAGCCATGTTCGTGGTGTAGCTCTTGCCGTTATAGGTAAATGTTTTACCTGCACCCAAGTCTTTACGAGCAGCCTTGAACGCTGCGTTAAAGCTGCTTGGCTTAGCCGCAGCTGGAGTTTCCGCTGCTTTAGCAGGTTCCGCTGCTTTAGCTGTCATTGGCTTATCAGCAAAATACTTTTTAAAATCAGTTGCCATGTCACGTCTTGTGATACTCATACCCTTAGTGCTACGAGCTTCTTTCAGAGCAGCCTCAGAGGCCTTCTCTGCAGCGCGTGTCGCGGTGCGATCAGCCTTGGTACGCTTGGCGTAATCGTCGGCGGTATCAGCCATGCGCTGTTCGTACTTCGCCTTGGCAACGCCTTCGTTCTTACCCTTGGCAAGCGCGATCTTATAATCCTTCTCGATGTCTTTCATGCGACGGTCGCGAAGTAATTCAGCACGCCCACCGTCCTTGAAATTGCCAGCCTTGATACGGGACATCACGCGCTTGGCGGTGTACTCGTTCGTCGCGCCACCGTCCTTCATCACAGGAGTGCCCTTGGCAGCAGCACGGGCGGCTGCCTCTCTCATAAGGCCAGTGAAGTCTTGCTCGGCTTTCATAGCGCGCTTGGCTGCAATCTTGCCGCCCATCTTATAACCGGGGCCCTCAGAGCGCATAGCACGGCCCAGAGTATCAGCTTCGCTCTGCGTGACCTTGGCCTTAGCTAGGCTCTCGCGGCGCTTGCGTTCTGCTTCACGCTCAGCTGCTGTCGGCTGCGGAGGCGTAGCCTTCTTTACAGAGCCACCAACCTTATAGGTCGGGATGGGACGATCATTTGCGCGCTTCTGCAGAGCAGCTGCCGCGTTCTTTGGATTAGGCAGAGCCTTAGAATTTTCAAAGAAAGTTTTACCAAAAGTAGCGCGTGCTTTATCGCGTTGTGAGTCGTTAGCCATCTTAACCTCCAAAAGATCCTTGGTCTTGTTTCTGTAAATCAGCTGCTAGCTTCATAGCAGCAATTGTTTCCTTTGTCTCGCGATCAGCAGCATCGCTTTCTGCGATCATCTTAGCCTTCTCCATTTCGACGTTGGCCTTGACCTGATCACTGACCGCCTTCTGCTGGACCTTTTCGGCTTCGATCTGAAGAAGCGGGTCAGGCTGCGGCTGCTGCTTGTACTGCGGCGCCAACTGCTGCATCGCTTGTGCGACCATCATCGCAAGCTGATTTTCCATTTCCGGCGGCATTGGCGTACCCGGAGGCGGCAAAGGCTGACCGATCATCTGCTGAACCTGTACGCGCAGCTTGAGCGCCATATGCTCATTGATGTGCGCCTGCAGGTTTGGATTCTGCTCAGCAAGCGGCATGTGCGATGCAATGTGCGCATCGTGATCCTGATACTCGCCAGCCTTGAGAGGGCCACCCATCATCGCTGTCTGGTTCTCAGTCAGCGGATCCATAGGCACAGGCATCTGAGCCTGCTTGTTCGGCAACAACAGTTCAACGCGCTGAGGATCGATCCCCATCTCGACGTACATCTGCCGGAAAGCTTCCTGCGTATTATGTAGCTCAGGCGCCTGTGTAGCAAAACGCAAGAGCGCTTCAGCACGCATCATCCGCTGCGCAGAGCTGCTGATGTTAGGGTCGCTGACAGGGATCACATCGACGTTGTTGTCGAAGTCATCGCGCATGATAGCTTTCGTTCCGCCCCGCACAGGGAACGGATACGGCACTTCGGGAAGATACTTGCCGAACAGGTCGGCGATCAGCTTCAGTTCCTTGCCCAGAGATTTGTGCGCACGCTTGAGCGTTGCCGACTGCACGCGAGTCGCAGCTTCCATTAACGCTACCGTTGTTCCCACCGGTGCGTCCTGCCTCCCGTCACCAACAGCAATCTCAGCCGTGTTGGCCAGATTGCGCGCACCCTCATACGTCTCCTGCAGCAACTGCAGCGACACTGCCGATGGCTCCTTATAGGGCATCGTCATGATAGCGTTCTGAATAGGCAAGCCAGCCGTATCGATTTCGCGGAACTCAGTCGGGCCAATCCCGATGTTGTTGTCCTCGATACGCATACCCTTGACGCGCAGACCACCCGGGAAGTTATTCAGCGTACCAGCATCAATTAGCTGGCGACGGATCGAAGTGGCCGTCTTGGCGCTGTTGCCCAAGATATGGGCATAGCCCAGACCATAGAAGCCAAGGCCCGGAATGAACTTGTAATGCACGAAATAGTCGCGCTTCTGGTATGTTTCGTCGTCCTCATCCCAGTTGCGGCGGATCGACAAAACCTTCTTACTGTTCTCGTCAATGGTCACAATGTACGGTAGAGGAATATCGTCTTCGTTCTCAAAGCCCTTGAGATCGATGTCGGCGTAGATTTCGTAGATGTTGTATTCGTCGGTACCTTCAGCGCCCGGCTCAATGCCCTGCACCTTATCGACCTGCGCCTGAACTGGATCAGCGCTGCTCAGGTTCTGCTGTGGATCGCCTAGATCGATCTTACGGTACGCACCGCTCAACTGCGCCAACTTAAGCTGCTTCTTCGTCATCTGTGTGACGTGCGCAAAGCGCGATGATGTGCTCAAGTCAGTCGTGTTATACGACGTAATAAAATTCTTCGGTGTGACAAACCGGGCCACAGGACGGCCTAAGACCGGATCCTGATAGACCTTCTTAAACGTCGAACCGACCAAACCAAGCCACATGAGCATCTGGTCGAACTCTTCGTAATATTCTGGCGCCAATTCCGTAAGGTAAAGGTTCATCCAGTCCTGAACGCGCGACGCCTGTGCTTCCAAATCCTCGTTCGGAACCCCAATGACCTGCGTCTTCACCGGCCCAGCGGCTGGCATCAGCTCACCGCGTGCAGTCGCCTGCCAACGAATGACAGCTTCCGCCATCAGTGGATCGAACACACCACACGCACCATTAAAGGGTGTGGTGCGGTCTTCAAACGTCAAGCCCAATAGCTCAATGCCGCGCTTCATGGTGGTTTCCCACTCACCACGCGACTCTAAATCGTCTGTAACACCAGACATCAACTGCTCAGACAGACCCGAAAGGTCTATATCGGACATATATTCGCACAGATTTTCGTCGTGCTCGGACTCTTCTTCCTTAGCTTCTTCAGTCGGCTCGAAGTCTACCTCGAGTGATCCGTCGTCGGATTCGCTCATCATGGCGCCGTCAAGCATCTGACCGCCTTCTTCAGGAAATTCAAACTCAATTCCCGTTTCAGGCATAGCTTGATTGGTCCCACCAATCCCTTCAAAGGCAGGACGCAACAAGTCAGCTTCAGTCATTGGTCTGGTGGCCATATTTAATCCTTATCAGCTAATTGTTG
>OFSE01000003.1_pt1 | contig 72077 bp, 75 predicted proteins | sample 1543261 | NCBI WGS metagenome assembly OFSE01 (sample SAMN07774225, study PRJEB24372) | wastewater metagenome | isolation source: Exp Tend VB 50WW | collected 2016-02 | reverse complement strand
TTTTATTTTTTTCGTAAGCCTTTTGCAGCGCTTCCCAGTCCACCCCCTCATGATCAACAAAACCATCATCTTCGGCGCTGATCACGGCGCGTTTCAAATTGTTTGAAATCTTGTTATACGGTACCCATTGATGCTGCAATTGCGCATTCGGCTTTTTTTCCTGTAATACCATCAACTGCTGGCGCATGAAACTGGTTGAGCTAGGATTAAAATGAATCCACCAGCAAATTTGCAACAAGAAATAAAGCTGCAAAACCAAGAACAATAAAAGTGGCAGACCAATCACCCACCAAACAATACGCTTCATCCCGCCACCATCAAAGATTGTTGCAATGCCTGTAAAACCGGCGCGGTGTCTGGCTGAACGCCGCGCCACCAAAAAAACGAGGCAGCCGCCTGCTCGACCAGCATGCCCAAGCCGTCGCGTATCAATGCACCATGCGCCGCCGCGTTTTGTAAAAATAGGCTTGGCTCAGCGCCATACAACATATCGTAAGCTAAGCAGCCCGGCGCAAACACCGTCGCGGGAAGCGGCACAGTCTGCGCCGACAAACCAGCCGAAGTGGCGTTGATGATCACCTCGTATTGACTATCCAATGCCGCGAAACTACTGGCGCTGAGGGTAATTGCCTGCTGCTTATGTGCAGCAAACAGGGTCGCCAATTGCTGCGCTTTTTCGACGCTACGATTGGCAATCGTGATTTCTACCGGAAGCTGTGCCAGCAAAGGTAGTAACACGCCACGCGCCGCACCACCCGCGCCCAGCAACAAGATGCGTTTGCCCTGCAATGAAAACTGCACATTCTGCACAATATCGTTGACCAAACCTAGGCCGTCGGTATTGTCAGCAAAAATTTGACCGTCTTCAAATTTCAAGGTATTCACCGCGCCCGCCAACTGCGCACGCGCAGTGTGTTGATCGGCCATGGCAAAGGCTTCGAGCTTGAAGGGCACGGTCACATTCATGCCTTTGCCGCCAGCGGCGCGAAAGGCTTGCACGCTGCTGACAAAACCATCCAATGGTGCGAGTAAGCGCTCGTAACGCATGGCTTGCCCGCTTTGTGCCGCAAACAGTGTATGAATCAAAGGCGATTTGCTGTGCGCAATCGGATGGCCGATCACCACATAGTCATCGATTATTTGGTTCATGTGGTTTGTGTGGGTCATTTGGTTCATTTGCCACGCCCACGTAGTTCGGTTTCTAGCTGCTGATCGCGTGTAAATTTAAAGCGCGTGATCACTACCCAAATATCATCCTTGTCACGCGAGCGCATATTCGGTGGGAAATTGCCAAACGGTGCGGCGCGTCGCACGATGCGCAGTGCTGCTGCATCCAGCGCTTTGCTGCCAGAGGACTTTTCAATTCTTGGCCCGCCGTCTTTTTCATAGATGCTGCCATCCTGAAAAATCGGGATATAAATAATCAGCTCGCCATACAATTTATGACCATTTTTTTGCGGAAAATTCAGCGTACCGACATCTTCCACTTTCTTTTGCAAGGCTTTGTAATACACCGCATAACCAACCGCCTTGGTGCTCGGTGTGATGAAGGTTTTACGTGGCCGCTTGTTTTGATCTTCGATGGTTTGCGCAATCTCGGCCACGGTGCGCGCTAAGGCTTGCGTGCTATCGATTTTTTCTTGACCGTCGCTTGCTGCGGGCGTGTCTTCCGGCTTTTTGGCGTCGTTCGCTTTGGCGGTTGAAAACGGCGTCTTGCGGAATTGCTCTAGTAATTTTTTTTGTTGCTCTTCAAGCTGCTCAATCCGTTGCTTGGCCGCCACCACGTTGTCGCCATTGTCGGTGCGCGCTAAATCTGGCAACGGCGATTTGGCGCGCCCTTCATCATTCGCACCACCGCCATCCAGATTGCTTTGCGCCAATGCCTGTGCGTGCGACGGTGCCTTGTCGTGTTTGGCATTCACCAAAATCACCTCAAGGCCAGGGTCAACCGGCTTCACGTCGTCCGCTGGTCCAGCCACGAAATGCACCAGCAAAAAAATCGCGTGCACCAGCACCGATGTCAGGATGGCGATACTTAAAATTAAATTATCGAGTATAAGTTTCACTAGCGGGCTTATGCCACTGGGGCAATCGTTGGTGGTTGCTGGCTATTTTCTACGTCATTCTCTATGTCATTCATTTGCGCCGAAGCGTCGGCGTCTGCTGTGCCGTCTTCGGCGGATACTGATTCATCGCTCACCTCATCGCTCACCTCATCGCTCACCTCATCGATCACTTGGTCGCCTTGTTCATCCAATTCCTCCAGCTCATCGGCAATTTCTTCCAGATTTTCTGCACTGACCACGTTCGACATTTCCAGCAAACGGGCTTCAACGCTCAGATCAAGCTCATCCCAACGCAGGATATCGAGTTTTACTTGTGCGCCACGGGCGATGGTTGGCATGCCCGCCAGACGAATGATTAAGGGAATTTCAACCAAACGCAAGACTTCTTCTTTCAATACCACCGCATCGACATGCTGTGATTGCTCAGGCAAGCGCTCTTGTGCCAACCAGCGCAAGCACCAGTAGCGCTCCATGATGGTTTGAAAATCATTGTAGGCAGCATAGGCAGCATCAAATGCCGAGACAATTGCAAATAAATCGGCGTCTTTCGGCTTGAAAGGCGCGGCCAACGGTGCCATTACACCGTGTTGCACACAGGCGATGATTTGCCATTGATTGACCAGATCGGTGTAACGCCGTAATGGTGAGGTGCTCCAAGCATATTGATCAACCCCCAAGCCTTGATGCGGCGCGGCATGCGTGACCATCCGCACTTGCATTTTCGCCGCCCAACCTCCAGCACCGCTACCACCGCCCTGCGCCCGATAAATCGCCGGAATGCCATGATCGGCCACCAGTTTGCCCCAAGTGCTATTGGCAAAGATCATCATTTCGGCAACGATCTTATCCAACGGCGCACCGCGTTTGCGGCGCACGATGCTGACGACTTCATTCTCCACATAAAAATTGAAATCAACTCGGTTGGTTTGTTCTGGTTTTAAGCCAAAACCAGCACGCTTCGCCATGCGGCCCTTTTCCAGCATCAGCGCCCATTTCCACAACAATGCCAGCTCGGCCTTGTGCGGATAGTCGCCCGCATTGGCGGCCAGATTGTCTTCAGTGACCAGCGTATCTAAATCATTGTGACGCAGGTTCGAGACCATTGGCACCGCTTCGACCTTGGTTTCTGTGCTGATGATCGTCCAATCGTCGGCGCTGTCTGCCTCATGCATTTGCAGATGCACATACAAAGACACCGCCGGTCTAGTTTGCCCGGCACCGAGCGTGTACACATCGACCAGCTCATCCGGCAGCATGGTGATTTTATCGCCCGGCATATACACCGTGGACATGCGGCTACGCGCCAATAAATCAAACGCATCATTACGTTGAATGCCCAGCGTTGGCGCCGCAATGTGGATGCCAATGCGCACCTGATTATCCGGCAATGCAACCACCGAAAACGCATCGTCAATCTCGGTGGTGGTGACATCATCAATCGAAAACGCTTGCACATCCGCCACGGGTAAATCGCTTGGCAAACTGGGCAAAGGTAGGGTCGGAAAACCCGTCCCTTTCGGGAAACTTTCAAACAAAAACTTGGCGTAATGCACGTCTTTGGCACTTGGCAAACCACCGCATGCCAGCATCAAACGGGCTGGTGCCATTTGTAATACATCGCAGGCTTCGGCCAGCGCTTTGTATTCGATGCTGTTTTTATCGGGCTTAAATAATAATTGACGCACCATGCTTTGCATGGCGGCAGGCAAGCGATGTTGTTTTAACTCTTCGACATAACTGGCCTGAATCAGTGCTTGCTGCTTTTTCTTTTCGATCCCCGCCAATGCGGCTTTCAATGAGGCTTCGGGTGCCGCCTTGTAGCGCCCCCGACCTTTTTTATAAAAATAAATCGGTGCGGTATGTAATGCAAAAATCAGCCCAGCCGCTTCCACCGCTTGCGGCGCATGGCCGAAATATTCTGCGCCCAATTCGGCAAAGCCAAACTCTTCCTCGCCCGCGACTTCCCATAAAAATTCGAGATCAATTTCCTGCGCAGCGGCCTTGGCTTCCTCAAGCAACAGCGCAGGCTCCGGCGAGCTAAATTGCAGCAGCACGTCTTTGGCTTTTACCTTGCTGCGCTTACCGCTAGCCAGCTCGACTTGATACGCTTCGCCCGCTTGGCTTAATACGGCACCCGCTTTGAAATCGCCCGACTCTTCAAAAAATACATTCATGCAACACGTCTTTTCTTTTTACTTGCCAGCAAACCCTTGCTCGCATTTCATTCTTTAATTATTAAAAATAGGGCAGTATGCTTAAAAATAGGCATTATGCCGCATTATTTATCTATGTCTTATTTATATACAGCACCCTGTATATAAAACATTAAGGCACCACACCGAGTGCGCGCATGCCCGGTAAAAATACTTCCGTTACCAGCAAACACGCGCCTTGCCGCTGGAATAGCGAACGTCTTGCATACATATTGGGAAGATCCTGTTCACTCAACAATTGCAAGTCACGAATTCGTCGCATAAATCGATGCGTATAAGGCAAACGGGCAAAGCTTAACGCACCACGTGCCACCAGCGGATCATTAAACAGCGTGCTGCCCAAAGATTTTTCACCCAGCCCGGCAAAGCGTGGCCATTGGCTGGCATTCGCCTGCAAGGGCATCACCGTGTGTGCATACACCACAGCTTGTTCATCACACCGCAAAATCACCTCACGCGCCAAAGCCTTGCGCCCATGTTGCCTACCAACTGCTGGATAAATCTGCGCGCATTCATCCGGCGCGCAGAGCGCAATCCCTTGCTGCAAACGCTGCACGCGAAAGCGCTGGCTGTGTGCCACCAGACGAGCAGTGAGCGAATCGCGGTTGCGCAACCAATCTGCCATCTGCGGCGAGACATTCAGCGCATTCACATGCGCATGCCAACGCGCCATGTGTGCTGCATGTAGCGTTTTTCCTGCGATGTCACTCACGACGTCATTCACGACTCTGCCCACGACTTTATCCCCGCCTTTACCCATGATTAGGTTGCCAAGGCATGTCGCAAAACGCCATGATCTGCTGAAAATACGCCACAAAATCGGCCATACCATGATCGCTACCCTGCACCACGATTTGCTGCGCACCGGCATAATGCGCCACCATATCGCGCCAATCCAGCACTTCATCGCCAGTGGCGGCGAGCAACAGATAACGCTGTGGCTGGCTAATCGCTGGTACCGCGAGCGCCCGCAATTCGTCGATGTATTCGGCTTTAAATTCAAACGGCTCGTCGCTGTGAAACGCGGTACTGACGCCGACGTATTTTTCTAAATCGTGGGGTGGTTTGACTGCCGGATTGATCAAAATCGCTTTCAGCGACAAGGCTTCGGCCAAATACGTCGCGTAATAACCGCCCAGCGAGGAGCCGATCAGGGTGACTTCTCCTGTGCTTCGCAATGACGCTAGCAAAGCGCGAATCTGCTGAATCGCCAAACGCGGCGAGGCAGGCAATTGCGGGCAAATAAACTCGTCTGCACGCCCCAGACTGCGCAAATGCGCCAGCATGGCACGCGACTTGAACGATTGCGGCGAAGAACGAAAGCCGTGCAGATACACGATGCGATTGCCACTCATCTTATTGCGCCTGCACCGTGGGCATTGCTAGTGTTTGAGTTTGTGCTAATGCCGCCAACAGTTTTTGATGTATCCCACCAAAGCCGCCATTGCTCATCACCAGTATCTGATCACCACTGCGCACTTGGCGAACGATGGCAGCGACCAGTTGATCAATATCATGCCAAGCACTGGCCTTGTCATCCAATGGCGCTAGCGCTGCGGCCAAATCCCAGCCGCTGGCATCCTTACCGCTGGCCGCACTGTAAGCAAACACCAAATCAGCGGCCGCTAAACTAGCTGGCAACGCCGCTTTCATGACGCCCAGCTTCATGGTGTTTGAGCGCGGCTCCAGCACCGCCAAAATGCGCGCCGTTTTGCTGGTGGCTACCGCATCCAACTTACGGCGCAAACCCTGTACTGTGGTGGCGATTGCGGTGGGATGATGGGCAAAATCATCCAGCACCGTCACGCCCTGCACCACGCCACGGGTTTCCATGCGCCGCTTCACATTTACAAACTGCGCCAGCGCCTCAATCGCCACCGCAGGCGGCACACCAACGTGGCGCGCGGCGGCAATCGCGGCCAGTGCATTGAAGCGATTATGCGCACCATTCAAACCCCAGCGCACCACGCCTTGCACTTGCCCCCGAAACAGCACGGCAAAATCTTCGCCACTCTCGGCCAATAATTGCAGATGCCAATCGCAATCGGCCGGCTCTTGTGCAGCAAACGACTCGCGCTCACTCCAGCAGCCGCGCGCCAACACGCGTTGCAAGCTGGCTTCACTGCCATTCACAATCAAACGGCCAACTCCGGGCACGGTGCGCACCAAATGATGAAACTGGGTTTCAATCGCCGCCAGATCGGGGAAGATGTCGGCGTGGTCGTATTCCAGATTATTCAAAATTGCGGTTTTAGCGTGGTAATGCACGAACTTGCTGCGCTTATCAAAAAACGCGGTGTCGTACTCATCGGCTTCAATCACAAAAAAATCCGAGGGCGCAGTCTGATTCGCACCCGACAAGCGCGCTGAAATACCAAAATTCAGCGGCACGCCGCCGATCAAAAAGCCCGGCGCGTAGCCCGCAAATTCGAGTATCCAAGCCAGCATTGAAGCGGTGGTGGTTTTACCATGCGTACCGGCCACTGCCAATACCCATTTATCCCGTAAGATATGCTCGCCCATCCACTGCGGGCCAGAAATATACGGCAAGCCACGATTCAAAATCGCTTCCATCAAAGGATTGCCGCGCGACACCACATTGCCGATCACAAACAAATCAGGTGCCAGATCAATCTGTTCTGCGCCAAAACCTTCGGTTAACACAATGCCTTGCTGCTCTAGCTGCATGCTCATTGGCGGATACACATTGGCATCGCAACCAGTGACCCGGTGCCCCGCCTGCTTGGCCAGCACCGCCAAGCCGCCCATGAAAGTACCGCAAATACCTACAATATGAATATGCATCGTCGTCTGCGTGTTAGGTTGAATCCAGAATCTTGGCATTTTACCTGACGATGCCAGCCAAACCACAGCTTGGATACCACAAGCACGCAGTAAATCCATCAGCACCGAACTAATAGAGCAGCATAAATCTTCATGGCTTCAGTAAATTTATATACTGCATGGTGTATTTTTATACTATGCTTATAATATGTGCGGAAATCGGTATATTTTTTATAAAAAAACGGCAGTATATGTAAAATATTAAAAAACCACGAAAAACCAAGGTTGGTACGCCCGGCCTGCACACCGATCTGCACAGTTACGCCAACATATTCAGTTATGATGTACCCATGATAATGCAAACTTTTTCCAGTGAAACCGAGCAAATCCGCGCCGAAATCGCCATGCTGGCCGCGCGCATGATTGCCGAAGATGGTGCCGATTACGGCTCAGCCAAACGGCGCGCCGTAAAACAATTACTCGGCAACCAAAAAATCCGAGGCGACATCCTGCCCGACAACCAACAGATCGAGCAGGAAGTGCGCGAATACAATGCCCTGTTTTTTGCCGACAGCCAACCGCAACGCCTGCAGGAATTACGCCAACTGGCTGCCCAAATCATGCAGCAACTCAGCGCGTTTAACCCGTATTTGGTCGGCGCGGTATTGAATGGCACAGCGAATAAACATTCCGACATCTATCTGCATCTATACACCGACAACAGCAAAGAAGTGGCGATTTTTCTGCTGAATCTGGGCATTCAGTTTGAAGTCTCAGAAAACCGTGGCGCACGTAACGAGGCGCAAGAAACCTTGAGTTTCCTGCATCAGCAAGAAGGTGTGCACCTACTCTTGTTCAGCGCTGACGACATCCGCCACAGCCAAACCAGCGAACGCGCGAATCTGGCGGCACTGCGCAAATTGATTGAACAAAGCGCCGATCAAGCTGCCTAAGTGCGACCACAGAATACCGTCGCCAGCGCCAACCTACCATGTCAAAAGATGACAGATTGACCAAATGAAACCAAACCCAACCCAACGCTCGCGTCTGCGATCCGGCTTGATCACCGGCCTCACCGCCGGCCTGTTTGCCGTACTAGGCTTCGTTGCCGCCAACCATTTTTTACCAAAACCAAGCGCCGAGCAACAAGCGATACAGCGCCTCTTTAATCTTCCCCTGCAAGGCATTGACCAGCACACCCATACGTTAGAAGATTGGCGCAAAGGCTCAGTGCTAGTCGTGAATTTCTGGGCCACTTGGTGCGCCCCGTGTGTACAGGAAATGCCAGAGCTTTCTGCGTTACAACGCGAATACCAAGGCAAACACCTGCAGATTTTAGGGGTTGGGATTGATAAGCTAGACCAAATCAGCGCCTTCGGTCAGAAATACGCGATCAGCTATCCGCTATTTGCCGCCGGGCTGGAAGGCACACAACTGTTAACTGGCTTAGGCGATCAAGCTGGCGGCTTGCCATACACCTTATTGCTAGAGCGCGACGGCAGCATCATCAAAAAATACGAAGGGCGCCTAAATATGGCGCAATTGCGAGCGGATATTGAGCAATTGCGGCCTTGAGAGGGTAGAAAAATCACGACGCCACAGGCTGCGGTACCATATACAACACGCCCCAGCCATGACCATCCAGATCAATAAAACTATGGCTGTACATAAACCCCAAGTCTTCCGGCTGATCATAAGTTGAGCCACCCGCCGCAAGGGCTTTGGCGACCAATTCATCAACCAGCGCACGACTCTCGCAGCTAAGAGAGATCAACACTTCAACAGCCTGACTGGTATCGCAAATCGCTTTGGGCGTAAACTCGCGAAACTTGGCATGAGTACCGAGCATGACAGACGTTGTATCATTAATCACGATACACGCGGCTGTATCATCGCTGAACTGCGGGTTATGGGTAAAACCAAGCGCCTTGAAGAAGCTCACCGATTTCTGCAAATCAGCGACTGGGAGGGTGAGGAAAATCTGGTTGATCATGTTGATTTCCTTCTGGGCAGTGGCTTACAACAATCCGTTGCAAGAATGGGAAACAGCCTAACATGAAAACTAGGCCTGCCGTAAGTGATAAGCAACGCGATATCGATCAATATGGCGACATAGAACTCGCTACCATACCTTGGCTTACCCTGATTCAGTTTGAGCTAAGTTGACGTTGAGCGCGTTTCACAAACCATGCGCTAACGAGGAATACTAGCGCCAAAAGAGCGCGACTCACCATTAAATATTGTGCTTTTTTCTGTTCGGGTATGCCGTCGCATAGTTGACTGAGCAATATGAATAGATTACTTAAACCTGCGAGTATGTATAAAATGGACTTCGACCGAAGGTGTAGAGACCAACCTCGAAACGAAGCATGTACCTTCCAATATCTCGTCGCCAATATCGCAACATAAACTAGCAGGGTGACCGCAAGCAAGAATCCAACTAATAATAAAATATCACTCATTAAGATAAGCATTTTTTAAAGATTTTTGTTTATAAAATTTACAGGTTATTTGATGCCCGTTCATCATTCAACACGTTCGAGCTTTTCACGAACCAATGCCAAATGTTCCGGTGAAACAAACCATTGCGTCAGACCACATTGACCGCAAATAATGTTTTCGTAACGTGGCCCGTGTAACGCACCAATGGGCAACGTACCACCCTTTTCGCCGCTTGCGAAAACGGTAGCCCTGTAATGTTCTGTGCCACCGCAATTTCCGCATATTTTTGTTGTACTCATTAATCGCTCCTATATTTTACATTTTTGCGAACTTGATACGATTACTTTGAATTCTGATTAATTAGGATAAATTTGTTTCATTTTTTGAGAAAAAATAACGCCGCACACTTGGCAAATGAAATAAGCACGCGTAAATAACCACTGAAGTAATCAGTGCGGACAGAGGCGTAAGTACATCTGCAAACAATTCTTGAATAAACCAAGATGAGGGATATAACGCAGCAACAAGAATTGGCAAAGTAGGCATAAGTACGCAAGCCCATCTTGTAATTGGAAATCTCGCAGCCATTCCCCATGCACCTAGGCTCCCCAATACTGTGACGATAAAAAGAACCCAACCGGCGCCAGAAATCCACAGTTCTTGATAGCTAACTTCGCGTCCATTAATGTTCCAGTTAAATATAGGCAATACTAAAAAGAATATTAGCAATGGGTTTACTATCATTCCACCTTGGCATAACTCTCGAATGCCAAACGGAAGCTGCTTTGTGTTACTCCAAAGACGGTCAAGATCGTGCATTGAGATATTCACATACTTAATGAACCAATAAAAATATAATTAACTTGGCAAAATATTATAAAAAACTATCTTCAAATATAAACTCCTTCCGAAGAAACATCTGTGTTCATCGCAAAAGTTTATGCCAATCAAGTTAAATTAAAAATCCTTTTCGACAATTCACCTAAGCGACTTCATTAGCCGTTCACTCGGAAAATGAGTTAAACCGAATTCGCCCAACACTCATAAATTTTGAGAATTTCCTCCGTCATACCGAATTCCTCGATAGCGGTTGCACGGCTTTCAGCAAGGTGCTCAAGGAAAGCTGCCAACGCATAACGCTGCGGCTTCGAACAATATGTGATGAGTGTGTTAGAACTATCGACTTCAAGATGAAATAGCAGCTGTTGCCAATAGGGCTGAATATTTCCCGTGAGATCATCTAACGCGAACCTCACAAGGGTTGGCATGTAATACACCTTTCCTTCGTGCAAGCAAAAACTAAATGGATCCCATCCCGGATTGTTGACAAGGTCGAACCGAAGCGATTCTCGATCATGCTGCAAAAGTGTTTGATTGTGTTCCCAACACTCTTGGCAATGGAGGTAATTCGTGAAGTACGCAGGCTTCGGGATGCCTGCAAATGCAAGTGCCACCACCTCAACGATCTCTGTGTCAGTTCTCAAAATAAAATCCCCCTAACTTTGAGAGGTAATCTGCTCGTAACTCCTCTCCCCAACCACATTTAACAATCGATAGTATTGTGTATAACATTAGATAACCCAAAAAAACAGATAGCTCTCGCGACACATTTCAACTAACCCCGGCAGTTATTTTCAAGCATCTAAGTTACTTGCGTAAGTAAAAATTACGTAAATAACAATATTAGTAGATTACGCACAGAAGTAACCCACGTCCACCAAATCCCCCAATATATCAATTCCCCTACAATCTTTTCCTTGCCAACCACCAGCAATTCACGCCAAAATGCGCTCATCGCTTGTCTTTAAGCTTTCTAATGCATACATACTATGGCGCGCAAACTGCTGCTTTTGAATGGTCCGAATCTGAATTTGCTGGGTAGCCGCGAACCGGAAGTGTATGGCAGTAGTACGCTGGCGGATGTGGAAAATGCGGCGCTGGCGCAGGCGGCGGCGGGGCAAGTTGGATTGCAATGTTTTCAGAGTAACCACGAAGGTGCTTTAATTGATCGCATTCATGCCGCCCGCTTGGAGGCTGTCGATGCTATTATTATTAATCCGGGCGGTTTCACGCATACTAGCGTGGCTTTGCGCGATGCTTTGGCGGGGGTTGCTATCCCGTTTATTGAGGTGCATATCTCCAATATTCACCAGCGCGAAAGTTTCCGGCATCATTCCTATTTATCTGGGATCGCCAAAGCAGTGCTGTGCGGCTTTGGTATCGATGGCTATCGACTAGCCATTGACTTCGCCATAAAAAATCTTTAAATTCTCGCATCTACGCGCAATTTCGCTTATTTACTCAGATTAGCTTATAATTGCGCTCATTATAAAATCGCTCGCCAAGATTCAAAAAATCAAAAGCAGCACCTTCCAGAGGGATTTCACATGGATTTAAGAAAACTCAAGACCTTGATCGATCTTGTTGCCGAGTCAGATATTGCTGAGCTTGAAGTCACTGAAGGCGAAGGAAAAGTACGTATCGTGAAGTCGTCACCTGCACCGCAAAATCAAATGGTGATGATGCAGCCACATACCATGCAGCAAGCCGCGCCGATGGCGGCCGCCGCTGCGCCAGTTGCTGCTGCGGCACCGGTGGCGGCAGTACCTGAAGGCCATGTGGTTAAATCACCGATGGTAGGCACGTTTTACCGTTCTTCAGCGCCAGGCGCTGCGCCATTTGTCGATATTGGCAAGAGTGTTGCCGAAGGCGATACCTTGTGCATTATTGAAGCAATGAAATTACTCAATGAAATCGACAGCGATTTCACCGGTACCATCAAACAAATTTTGGTAGAAAACGGCCAACCGGTCGAATATGGTCAGCCCTTGTTTATCATTGGCTAATTTCGATGACGACTGTGAAAACCGCTGGTTTTCAATTGGTCAGCCGTCTTGGTGTCAAGGCAAAAGCAATGTTCCAGCCATGCTTTGCAAACGACCAAAGACAGTAACTATTGCCAAAGCACAATAAAATTATGTTTGAAAAAATTCTTATCGCCAACCGTGGCGAAATTGCCCTCCGTATCCAGCGCGCTTGCCGCGAAATGGGCATCCGTACTGCGGTGGTGCACTCAGAAGCCGACCGTGAAGCCAAGTATGTGAAACTGGCTGATGAATCGGTTTGTATTGGCCCTGCGGCCTCGAATTTAAGTTATCTGAGCATGCCAGCCATCATCAGCGCGGCAGAAGTGACGGACGCGCAAGCGATTCATCCGGGTTATGGTTTCTTGTCAGAAAATGCGGATTTTGCTGAGCGGGTTGAACAATCGGGTTTTGTGTTCATTGGCCCACGTGCCGAATCAATTCGTTTGATGGGCGATAAAGTGTCTGCCAAACACGCGATGATTAAAGCGGGTGTGCCTTGCGTACCCGGATCAGATGGCGCATTGCCAGACGACCCAAAAGTGATTGTACAAACGGCGCGCAAGGTGGGCTACCCAGTCATCATCAAGGCGGCAGGCGGTGGTGGCGGGCGCGGTATGCGCGTGGTGCATACCGAAGCAGCGCTATTGAATGCGGTGACCATGACTAAAGCCGAAGCGGGCGCAGCATTTGGTAACCCAGAAGTGTACATGGAGAAATTTTTGGAAAATCCACGCCATGTGGAAATCCAGATTTTGGCGGATCAACATGGCAATGCGGTTTGGCTGGGCGAGCGTGATTGCTCGATGCAGCGTCGCCATCAAAAGGTGATTGAAGAAGCGCCTGCGCCGGGGATTCCCCGCAAGATTATTGAAAAAATTGGCAATCGCTGCGCCGAAGCCTGCCGCAAGATTAATTATCGCGGCGCTGGTACTTTTGAATTTTTGTACGAGAATGAAGAGTTTTACTTCATTGAGATGAATACGCGGGTGCAGGTTGAGCATCCGGTGACGGAAATGATTACCGGTGTCGATATCGTGCAGGAGCAAATTCGCATTGCGTTTAATGAAAAACTGCGCTTCCGTCAAGCCGATATCGAATTAAAAGGCCATGCGGTGGAATGTCGTATCAATGCCGAAGACCCATTCAAATTCACGCCGTCACCCGGTCGTATCACGTCTTGGCATGTGCCGGGCGGGCCTGGTGTGCGGGTTGATTCACATGCGTATGCCGGCTATTTTGTACCACCGAATTACGATTCCATGATCGGTAAAGTGATTGCTTACGGTGCGACCCGTGAGCAAGCGATACGCCGTATGCAAATTGCGCTGTCGGAAATGGTGGTGGAAGGGATTCAAACCAACATCGCCTTGCACCGCGAATTGATGGTGGATGCGCGCTTTATCGAAGGCGGCACCAATATTCACTATCTCGAACACAAGCTTGCAGATATGCCAGTGTTATCGAATAAAGCGAAATAACATGGCATGGAATGAAATCGTCATCGAAGTGGCACGCGAGCACGCCGAGCAATTGTCCGATGCCTTGATGGAAGTTGGCGTGCTCTCAGTGTCGGTTGAAGATGCTGACGAAGGCACCGAAGCGGAACAACCTTTGTTCGGCGAGCCAGGCATGGAATCGAACCAAAAAGCGTGGGAGCGTAGCCGCGTGGTGGCATTGATCGATGTCGATCATGATGCTGCCGCCTTCGTTGCCGAAGCCAGTGCCGCTATTGGCCTGCAAACTGTGCCCGAATTCAGTACACGCCCAGTGGCCGATCAAGATTGGGTGCGCCTGACGCAATCGCAATTTGAGCCGATTCATATCGGCAAAAATATCTGGGTAGTACCAAGCTGGCACGATGCACCGGATGCGAATGCCTTGATTCTGGAACTCGACCCCGGTTTGGCATTTGGCACTGGCAGCCACCCCACCACACGGCTTTGCATGGAATGGCTGGAAAGCCATGCACCAGAAGGTTTGCGCGTGCTCGATTATGGCTGCGGCTCTGGTATTTTAGCGATGGTGGCTGAGAAACTCAAAGCCGCTAGCGTGGTTGGAGTGGATATTGATCCGCAAGCGATTGAATCGGCGCATTTCAATGCCGAACGTAATCATTGCCAGATCGAATTTGTGCTGCCGGAAGCCTTTGCCGCCAGCCACCCGACGGGTGAGCAATTTGATGTGGTGGTGGCAAATATTTTGTCTAGCCCATTAAAATTGATGGCACCGATGCTGGCTGGCCGGGTGGCGCCGGGTGGCGCTTTGGTGTTATCTGGCGTATTGGCACGGCAAGCGGACGAAGTGGCGGCGGCGTATGCGCCGTATATTCAACTCTCGGTGTGGGCGGAACACGAAGGCTGGGTTGCGCTGGCCGGGCGGCATGCCTAAACCAACGGTGGGGGAAACCTTATGGCACTCGCAACCCAATGCCCCCACTGCTACACCTGCTTTCGCGTCGCCAACGACCAACTCAAACTCCATGCGGGCTTGGTACGTTGCGGCGCTTGCCAACGCACTTTTAACGGCATCGAACATTTGCTGGCACCCGGTGCCAAACCAAAGCTAGCGCCCGCCCCTTCGCACACAGCGCCTGCAGTAACTGATACTGTATCCGCGCCATCTACTGCTCCTACTGTACCTGCTGTACCTCCTGTATCCACCGAAGCAAAAGCCGAGCTTCTAGCCGAAACTGCACCCGCAATTTCATCTACCACTCCACCTGCCGCGCAGATGGTAGATGTACCGCCCGAAGACATTGAAGCCAGCCATGAAACAACGCCTGCGAGCCATCAGGTGACTTCTAGCAATCTGGATTTTGATCTGGATTTTGAAAACCAATTTGCAGATCAATTTGAAGACCAGTTTGCTCCGCTTTCAGATGAAGATAAGCATCAGAAGCAAGACCCCAAGCAAGAACCCAAAATAGACCATCCCTACAGCATCGATGTGGATATCGATGCTTGGGCAACTGTAGGAAATGAAACCTCAGCAACAGTCGGTGCAGACGCCGAGCTTGAAGACATGCCCGTTTCAGCGACGCAACACGATCAGCAAGAGGAGATGGCAGATTCGTTTGCAGAAGCAGTTAGCGACGATGATACCAGCGAGCGCGATAAGAATAATGAGGGTGCTGAGGGTGACGAAAGTGACGATGCTGAGCAAGAAACTGCTCTAGCAATCGAAGAAGACACGCCCGGCTTTATCGTGCAAGCCGAAAAGCAGAAAAAATATGGACGCCTATGGCGCATATTATTATGGATTTTGACGCCGCTGCTAGTGCTCAGCGCCTGTGCGCAAGCCAGCTATTTATGGCGCAACGAACTAGCCGCGCAACTGCCGCAAAGCAAACCCTGGCTCACGCAAACCTGTGCCATGCTTAACACGATCAAGTCTTGTCGCATCAGCCTGCCCACCGAGATTGAGCAAATTTTAATCGAATCCAATGAGTTGCAAGCGGTTGCCGATCAAGCCAATAAGCCCAAATTATTTGCGCTGGCATTGCAATTACAAAATCACAGCAGCACTGCGCAAACCTGGCCCAATATTGCACTGACCTTAAACGATCAAAAAGACAAGGCGGTGATTCGCCGCATCTTTGTACCGAATGATTACCTGCCGATTAAAACCGATCCAACCATCATTGGGCGTGGCTTTGCCGCCAATGCTGAACAAAATATCAAACTCTATTTTGAGCTAGAAGGCGTGGAAGCGGCGGGCTACCAAGTGGGCACGTATTATCCTTGAGCCGCGCCCTGCAATCGCAGAATTAATTGAAATCGCTATTCCGGCTGGCGCAACTTTTCCAGCAAGGCACGAAACGCGGTAAACACTTTTTGCATTGCCGGTTTTTTGTACGGATACAAATCTTCCGGGTCCATCGCGTGCACGATCATGGCGTTATCGCCTTCAAATATCAACAAATCACCGCTTAATGTTTCGGCGCAATCGAGACCGAAATACGGTAACTGCAAATGCTGGCAAATCGCTTGAATCGCAGTCGCATGGCGTGCGGCGAATTCGTGTTCAAAGTTGGCCATGCAAGCGGCTTCTTCGGCGCGCTTTTCAGCGCTTTCGTTCATGCCGGCATTCAGATAATGCACCATCCAATGCGATGAAACGGCGAAGTGGCAGACATAAGCGCGGCCATCTATCATCGCCAATCGATATTTGCGGAACAAGCCATCACTACCGCGATAATCAACAAAGCGCGACAGATAAAATTGTTCTCCTTCTACCCGTTCCAGATAGGCGGCTAACTCGATACGGTCATTAATTTTGTCGAGATCATGCCCGGCATGTGAACCGAGCGGGCGCACAATTAGGGGAAAAATTAGGGGAAAATCGTCGTCCGGCAGCAAGGCTTGCAGTGCCAATTCAGCAGTTGCCAGACTTTGTAAATCTGCACGCTGGCAACGAATGGTGAGCGGCATATCAACGCCAGCAATACCTTTTAGGGCGGCGCATACGCCATCACGCGATAACACGGCGATGTGCTCTGGCAAATTCAGCACCGGGCGCGGCCAATTGGCGGCAATCGGCTGCATCATGGCGAGTAGCGCCTGATTTTGATCAGACTCGGCAATCGCCACCATCATGACATCATGATCTGGCACCATTTCCGGGAAATCGGTATCTGGCGTGACAAAGAGCAGATCGACTGCGACATCAGACTCTTCTAGCAAAAATTCAAGCGGCGTATTCGCCATCAAATCACCCGGCCCCATGATCGCCAGCAAACGCAAACCCGGTGCTTGTTGATTGGCGGGCAAGCTATATAGATTTTGCATGGCAATCGCTTGTGCCTGCATCGCCAGTGCAGTATCGCGATGGCCGATCAGTTGTAGCACGGTGGAGCAATCCAGATAGGCATTCGCATCATCCGGGTTATTTTGCGCACGTTCTAATAGCACGGCACCGAGCGGTTTTAAATCTTCCTGATAAAACGCCCGCCGCATCAAAGGTGCAACACCGATCAATGCAGAAAATGGCTCGCTGGCTTGTTTCAGTAAATCAGGCATGACAGGTTCTTTCATTGGCATCATGGTGCGGCTGTAGGGTTAGCTTAGTATAGTTAATGAAGTGAAGGTCAATCACCCGCAACACACTGGGCAACACGCATGGCACCAAAGCGCAACACTGCATCCAGCATGGCATCAATATCGATGGCGCAGGTACGGTGATTGACAATTGCAGCGCGAATCACCAGCCGCCCATCTATCGTGGTAAGGGAAGGCACAGCGATGCCAGATTCGTGCACATCGGCCACAATGTCGGCATTGAGTTGATCGAGTTGCTCGTTCTGTAAAACCAATACCTCAGGTGCTGGGCGATATTGAAAACACACAATATTTAAAGCCACTGGTGCAGCTAGTTCGAGTGTGGGAATGTCTTGAATGCGTGTCACCAGATAACGGGCTAAACGGCATGTTTCTGCCATTACTTGCCCTAACTGATCACTGCCATACACTTTTAAGGTGAACCAAGTTTTCAGGGCGCGAAAGCCGCGTGATAAATCGGGGCCGAGATCACATGGCCAAGGCGAACCTGCCGCCAAGCCACGTGTAGCACGGCGCAAATACGCAGCGGGTGCGGCAAATGCATCAAGCTGATGCTGCCCATCGCGCACCAGCAAAAATCCGGCGTCGTATTGCACTTGCCCCCATTTGTGAAAATCAAACGCCAAAGAATCGGCGCGCTGTATGCCTTTCAGCAAGGGCGCAATTTCAGGTGACATCATGCCCAATGCGGCGCAAGCACCATCAACGTGAAACCATACCTGCTCACGCGCAGCCAGATCGGCAATCGCCTCTAAATCATCAATCGCGCCGATGTCTACCGTGCCGGCATTGGCAGCAATGAAAAAAGGCCGCAAACCAGCTTGGCGATCAGCCGTGATCGCTTGCTGCAAAGCGCCGATATCTATCTGGTGTTGCGCATTCACCGGGATGCAACGCAGCGCGGCTTTGCCCAAACCTGATAAATCCATCGCCTGCGCAATGCAGCCATGCGCCGCGACTGAGGTGTAGGCGACCAATTGCGCGGATGGTGGTGTAGCTTGTTGTGGGGTTTCGCGCAAACCGATTTGGCGGGTGGCACTGCCCAGCACGGCTGTTTTGGCGATCAACACGCTCAATAAATTGGCCATCGAAGTACCTGTCACAAACAGGCCATTGGCGGACGCTGGAAACGCAAATAATTCGCGCATCCAGTGCACAATCTGGCGCTCGACTTCGAGCGGCATTTGATCGCGCCCACCTAAGTTCGCATTTAAGCCCGCCGCCAGCATCTCGGCTACCATGCCAATCGGCGTGCCGCCACCTTGCACCCAGCCCATGAAAGCCGGATGCGCGTTGTGCGCGGTGTAAGGCAAGATATCTTGCATGAATTGCTGATGCGCTTGTGCCAAATCACCCGGCGCATACGGCAGCGCAGTCTTGAATCTGGCGCGCGCTTGTTCGGGAATTGGCTGCCAAACTGGCATCTGCGCCGCTTCTGCCCGCAAGCGCTGTAGGTGATCTAGCATGTCATCCAGCATTTGATGACTTTGCGCACGAAACGCCGGCCAATCTTGCGGATCGAGAGAATGTGGCGCTGGCGCTGAAGCTGGTTTAGGCGTGGGCGTTGGTGTTGGCATCATCAAAATGAAACCAGCAAGCTGGTAAAAAATCGCTGGGATCGATCTCGAAAAGGGATAAAATTAATCATATACTCCCATAAATTTAAAAAATAATATGCCAATTCCGCACAATTATTAAACGTCTTGAAAAAATACTAGCTACAGTATCTATTATTGCTTAGCATTACTTAGCATATTTAGTGCGCCGCCTGATACGCGTCTAACTGTTGCAACCAAATTTGCTGTTGCTGTTCCGGTACAAAGGCTGCCTTGAAACTATTGCGTGCAATTTGGGTAATCTCATCGCGGCTCAGTGCCAGTGCATCGGCAGTGGCGATGAAATTACTGTTCATGTAGCCGCCAAAATAAGCGGGGTCGTCGGAGTTGATGGTGACACATACACCGGCTCGTAACATGCGCGCCAGATTGTGTTGCGCTAAATCCTTCACCACGCACAGTTTCAGATTCGATAGCGGGCACACCGTTAAGGGTATCTGACTGGCAATCAAACTTTGCATCAATGCCGCATCTTCTTCAGCGCGCACGCCGTGGTCGATGCGTTCTACCTGTAACACATTGAGTGCGGCATGAATATACGCGGGCGGCCCTTCTTCACCCGCGTGTGCCACTAGCCGGAAACCCAGCGCTTTGGCTTGCGCAAAAACCTGCGCAAATTTCTCTGGCGGGTTGCCCACTTCGGCAGAATCAAGACCAACGCCGTTCCATAAATCGGCATATTCGTCGCGCAAAGGTAAAGCTTGTTGCAAGCAGGCGATGGCATCGGCCTCACTGAGATGGCGCAGGAAACACAAAATCATGCTGCCGGAGAAACCAGATACCGCCTTCGCTTCGCGCAAGGCACGGGCAATGCCAGCAAACACGGTAGCGCAAGCGATGCCGCGCGCGGTGTGGGTTTGCGGATCAAAGAATAATTCGGTGTGCAACACATTATCCGCTTGCGCCCGACGAATATACGCCATCGTCAAATCATAAAAATCTTGCTCGGTTTGTAGCACCGCCGCCCCGGCGTAATACAAATCAAGAAATGATTGCAAGTCGCTGAAATGATAAGCAGCGCGCACTTCGTCAATCGAGGCATACGGCAAAGCCACGCCATTGCGCTGTGCCAAGGCAAACATCATTTCAGGTTCGAGCGAACCTTCGATGTGTAAATGTAATTCGGCTTTTGGCAAGCCGCGAATATAGTCGTGCAAACTGGTTTGAGTGGCGCTGTGGCTCATGTGATTTTGTCGTTTTTAAGTATTAGGTGGTCATCAAGCGATGTTCGTTATGGCTTACATCGCTTGGCTTATCTGCTGCGCCTGCTTGGCGTTGTTGCGACCAGACTTGCCATAATTGCGCCGCCACTGCCACCGCGATCACGCCTGGCTCTTTGCCCTGAATTTCTGGCAAACCAATTGGGCACACCATGCTTTGCAAACGGCTTGGCGCGATGCCTTTTTCGATTAAGCGATGGCTAAAGCTGGCGCGCTTGGTGCGTGAACCAATCAATCCAAACCAACCGCTATCGTTCGGTTTTAAATCATGCCGTTTCAAAATCTGCTCGGTGAGACGTAAATCCAACCCGTGATGATGCGTCATCACCAAAAAGTGGCTGCCCGCTGGCGCTGCGGCGATCAGTGCTTCTGGCGTATCGGTGGCTTCGATTGTGATATGCGCGGGCAAATTGCTGGGAAATAAATCTTCACGCTCATCGATCCAAATGATGTCGCAAGGTGTTTGTTCCAACACTTGCACTAAGGCGCGTGCCACGTGACCTGCACCGAACAGATACAAGCGTGGCAAGGCAGGCTGTTGTTGCTGTAACTCACGCAAAAACGCGGCGTATTCAAGATTGCTGTAAGCGTCTAGGCGGTCATAACGCAATTCAAGCACACCGCCACAACATTGACCAAGACTGGCACCCAAGGTAATACGTTCATGTCGTGGCTGAGCGCTTGTTGGCATACCTTCGGGCAAGGCTTCATCCAGCCAAGCGCGTGCTTTTTGTACCGCTTGCCATTCCAAATGGCCGCCACCGATGGTGTCGTATTGATGCCGTTGTGTGACCAACATACGCGCACCATTGCCGCGCGGCACCGAGCCAGCACTATCGACCACGCTAACCAGCACCGCATAACGTTGCGGCGGCAATTGTTGAAGTGCGGCTAACCAGCTAGGTGGTGCTACTAAGGGTAATAGCGTTGAAAATGATGTTGGCGATGGCATGGAGCAAGATCATCTAGGCGATGAAAATAATCTGACAGATGATACGATATCACCATTCGCCCCATCCAGACCACCCACACCATCCACGCTAGTCGCGCCAATCGCGCCAATTACCCAGCAAGCGCTAGCGCTACCCGCAGTGCTACTTAATGCAATAACACTGGTTGCGCCATATAGGCATCAAACTGCGCAAGAAAATCGTCGATTTCCTCAATACTTGGTTCGCTGGCAATCAGATTGTGGACATCTTGTCTAAAATTTAAAGCTAGCGCACCGCCGATAAAAAATTCCCGACGCACTGCCTTGTCGGTGATTTCGTAGCCACCAAAGCGCAAGGCTTCATGGTCGCTATCGGCGCCAAATTCAACCACACTGTATTGCTCGCTGTTATAGATGAGATTCATTTTGCATATCCTTTCAGTTAACACTGAGATGATGCTGAAGCGGGCGAATTTCAAGTGCTTAGGGCTTTCCCAAGATCGCTCATACCAGCAGATTCATTTGCTGATGCGCTTGTGTAATAGATTACGACGAAATTGCGTAAATCTGAAGGAAGGACATAAAAAATATTGTTACACGGCAAGATTATCAGGCGTTTCGACCATGAATTCGATGCTTAATTCAATACTTATTTCGATACTCAATTCGATGCCAGAATAATATTATTTTCAATCTTGAGTAAATCGGCATAAGGCGCACTACGTAACACTTGCAGCACATTATCGAGATGTTCTGCACTGGCGATGCCTAGAAATAGATACTGTGGCTTGCTACGCAATAGACGATTGAGGGTCACGCGCATGGTGAGATTACCAATACAGCAAAAACAACCCGGCGCGATTCTTTGTACTTGCAGCGTTGCTGTGCTTTGCAAAGGCATGGCACCAGCGGGCAAACCTTCCAATATCACGCCAATCTTGGCCACAGCAGGTAATTTGGCCACTGCTGTGGCAATTGCCGCTTCACGTTGCGCATAATCGGCAGCGCTGACCAGAGACAAACTCGGTAGCGCCGCACCGGACGCTACGGCATTCACAATCACTCGCCGCGTTTGGCGTATTTGACAGATTCAACGCCCAGTTGTTTGAGCTTGCGATACAAGTGAGTGCGTTCTAGTCCGGCTTTTTTGGCCACCCGTGTCATGCTGCCGCCTTCGCGGTTTAAGTGGTATTCAAAATAAATCCGCTCAAAGGCGTCTCTCGCTTCACGCAAGGGTAAGTCAAATGATAAATTGACAAACGGGCTTTGTGGCACTGCTGCAGCAACGGGTGCGCCTTGGAAATGACGGGCTTCGTAGCTGCTTGTGCTTGGCACAAAGCCATTGTTACCGCCGTTGTTGCCACCGTTGTTGCTGCCATAACTAGCACCACCAATATTGCTGGAACTAATCATCGCTTCAGCCCCCATGCTGCGCATGCCTGATAGCACTGGCTGCGCAGGTTTGGCGGGTTCATTGCCACGACTCAACCCTTGCTGCACGGCTTTTAATAATTTTTGTAGCGCAATTGGTTTTTCCAGAAAATTCAGCGCACCGATCCGCGTTGCTTCCACCGCCGTATCAATCGTTGCATGACCGGACATCATGATCACCGGCATGGTCAGCATACCGTCACGGTGCCACTCTTTCAGCAAGGTAACGCCATCGGTATCCGGCATCCAGATATCCAGTAACACCAGATCTGGACGTGATTCTACTCGTGCTTCACGTGCTTGCTGGGCGTTTTCTGCCAGTTGCACGACGTGCCCTTCGTCGCCCAAAATTTCCGACAGCAACTCACGGATTCCCATTTCGTCATCAACTACCAATATGTTCGCCATTACTTCACCCTCACCACATTATTTTTGTGACTGACGCAAAATACTGCGTCGGCATTGTATATTCGTATTTAGGACTTACGCAAAATTGCGTTGGCTTGCGTTGGCTTACATTAGCTTACATTGGCTAAACCCGGAGCCGCAGACACTACAAATTTGCGTCAGTCCTATTGCATAACATCGTCTGTTTTTTGTAATCCTTCAGATGTTTTACGCTGTTGGTGCTAACTTTAACAGCAAAATCGATACTTTTGCACCGTTTCCATCGGTACGGTTTTGAATATCAATTCTCCCGCCATGCTCCTCGATGATTTTTTTCACCATCGGCAGGCCAAGCCCGGTGCCACGTGGCTTTGAGGTTGCATAAGGCTCAAATGCCCGTGCTAGGATTTTTTTTGAAAATCCTGGACCATTGTCGCAGATCGATAAGCGCACCGCGGTACGGTCGGTATGATCTGCACTGCTATATTTTACGATTTCGGTGGTTACATCGATACGGGCAACCGCACCTGGCTTGGTATTTTCATTCACCGCGTCTTGCGCGTTTTGTAAAAGATTGTGAATTACCTGGCGCAACTGGGTGGTGTCACCCATCACCAGCGGCAAATCATCGACCAAGTGCAAATGAATTGCATCGCGGCCATCGCCTGACATGTACAGATGCAGCACGTCATCAATTAGTGCCGTCAAATTTAATGCGGTCAACACCGCAGGTGGCAGTTTGGCGTAATCGCGGAAATCATCCACCATGCGTTTCATCGACGTGACTTGATTCACAATCGTGCTGGTGCTCTTATTTAAAATCGCGGTATCGGCTTCGCTTAGTTTGTCTTGCAATTTCATCTGCAAACGCTCGGCCGAGAGTTGAATCGGCGTTAGCGGATTTTTGATTTCATGCGCTAAGCGGCGTGCGACTTCACCCCAAGCGATTGAGCGTTGCGCTGAAATGATATTGCTGATGTCATCAAACACCACCACATAACCAGTACCCGAAGCCACCGGCAAATGCGAGCCACGCGCCAGCAAAGTGATGCCTTTTTCCGGCTCTTGCATGGCTTCACCGACGTTGCCATTGCTGGCGCTGACTTGTGCTTCGTGTGGCCGTGGTAATTCGATTTGCTGTTGCCAATGCTGTTGATTTTCATCCTCACCACCGGCTGCCGAATGGGCATGTTGCTCAGAAAACGCCTGATCAATCGCCGCGCCAAATGCCTGCATGCCTTCAATCTGCGACAGCGGCTTACCGATTTCATTGTCCAGCCGACGCTGTAAAATCCGCTCGACCGATTCATTACAAGTCACCAATTGCCGATGCTGATCCAGCACCATCACTCCGGCTGACATATTGGCTAACACCGATTCGAGATAAGCTTTGGCGTTTTCCAGTTCATTGCGATTTTTTTCTACAGCGGCACGGGCGTCAAATAATTGCCGTGTCATGGTGTTAAATGATTGCGTCAAACTACCTAATTCGTCCGAGCTGGTGACAATCGGGCGTGGTGATAAATTGCCTTCAGCCACCGCCTTGGTGCCTTCTGCCAATAACAATAAAGGACGCGCCAATTGACCGGAAATAAAAAATGCACTGGTGACGGCAGCAAAAATCGCTAACAACAAGGTCAATGTCAGCGTAAAAATGTACATGGTTTTTAGGCTACTACGATTCAGTGAACGCACCTGATATTCACCCCATGCGCTGCGCAATGCTTCGGCTTGGCTCGCCAGTATCACCGGTACCGGATGAATCAATTGCAAATACATCGATTCATTTTGCAAAGACAATCCATCTTCACTAATTTGCAAAGCAATCACCACGCGTGAACGCAATATATTCAAGGGTTCGGCTGCCAGCACCGGGCGCTGCGCACCGGCAATTGGCTGACTTGGCGTAAGTTTGCCAAGTGAATTGCTGGGTTTCACTTCGTTGGCAGCGATTTGATTGGCTGGGTCTTGCAAATCCGAATTACCTTCAGTCGCCGCATACACATTGCTGATACGCGCTTGCCGGATCATGGCTGGTGTCGGTAATTCTGGCACCAATGAGGTGGAACTGGTATTGCCACTGACTGAAGCAATCAATCGCCCACGGCTATTTACGATGGTTGCTTCTTGCACCTGCAACTGCTCGCGCAAACGTGATAAACGAATCGGCAATGCAGTTTCGGACGGCTCGGCCAATTGCGAAGCAATATTGCGCGCTTTCGATTGCAGATCAGACAAAGAAAATTCGAGCGCACTATGCCCTAAATTCAAGCCCGATTCGAGCGCAGATTCGACCCGCACATCAAACCAGGATTCAATCGAACGCGTGACAAATTGCACCGAGACCACATAAATCACGACACCCGGCAAAATTCCGACCATGGCAAACAGCAGCACCAAGCGCGTCATCAAACGCGAACCAAATTCTTTCGATTTATAACGCCGGAACAAGCGCCACAGCAGCGCACCAACCAGCACCAGCAAAGCAAATGCCACCAGCGCATTAGCGCCCAGCAGATACACAAAATAATTGGCAAAATGCGCTGAATTTTCAGACGCCGATGTCAGTAAAAACAGCAGGATACTCATGAGAGCACCGCCGATAATCAGGGCATAACGTAAAAAACGTGTCACTTCTCGTCAGCCTTAAAAGAAAACCGTTTCCAGTCCGACGACAAGCGCCAGTCACTGTTATTGAGCGAAGTAATCACAAAGGTTTTGGGTAATTGATTGATATCGAGCTTCAAGCGCACCGCAACGTTGTAAGTCGCACCCGGGGTCAGCGCATTTTTATCGGCGACTAGCCAACGGCGTGGCCGTAGCACCAAAGCCATGGCCTCTTCCAGCGAACGAAAATTTTGCTGCAAGCTGCCGTTAATCGCCGCTGTGTATTGGCGCGTCCATAAATTATAGGCAATCCGCACGGTTTGTTCGGCGCGAATGGTTTTTTCATCAAACCAATACCAGCGTGGTCGATTCATTTCAACCTCGGTGGTAAACAGCATCGGAATACCTTTATTGATCGCTTCTTCCAGACCATGACTTAGCTCAAATGCAAAAGCGGTGGTCAGCCGATAACCTTCATCGCTGACATCAATATGCGCGGTAGTGACTTCCACTTCGGCTGCCTGCGCTGCCACTGGTAACAACGCCAAAAACGGTAAAAACGGCAAACCAGCTGATCCACACAGCAAATAAAAGCTTAGCAAGCAACCCCGCAAAGCGGCTCGGCATTGCGCAATGGCTAGCAATAAATGTGCGCGGCGTTTGAGCATGAATGAATCAGGATTGTTTAAGTTGAGCGTGTAGAAACAGCAGCAAATCGGTGGATTAACAATGCGTTAAAGTTGAATTAAGCGCCACCTCCTATCATAGCGTGAAACCGCTTTCAGACCGTCGGTTTTTCGAACAAGGCATAGAACAAACCGTCATGATCGTTGTTCTCAGCCGACGTTGGCAGCAATTGTCCGGGTGCTGGCAAACGAATCGCTTGCTGACGTTTTGCAAAAGCGGCTGCCTGTTGCTCGGATTCTACTGGCCAGATTGAGCAAGTCACCAGCAATAATTTGCCACCGGGTTTCAACATGCGCCAGAGATTATCCAAAATCTTGGCCGAGACTTGCGCCAGTTGCGCGGCATCGGTCTTACGCCGCAACCAGCGGATATCAGGATGGCGTCGCACCACGCCAGAAGCGGTGCATGGCACGTCAGCAATAATCCGATCAAAGGCTTTGCGCTCCCACCAACCAGAACGCGCAGCATCGCCTTCCTTGATGTTGGCGAAAAGTTTTAGGCGCGCCAGATTGTCGTGAATCCGTTGTAGGCGTTTTGCATCGACATCGATTGCCAACAACTCCACATCGGCCATTTCTAAAATATGCCCTGTCTTGCCACCCGGCGCGGCACATGCATCCAGTACCAACATGCCCTCTCGCAGATCCAGTAATTCGGCAGCACGCTGGGCAGCGGCATCTTGTACGCTGACCATGCCCTCTTCAAATCCTGGAATCTGCGCCACCGGCAGCGGTTTGGCCAAACGTACTGCACTGTGACCAACTTGGCTTGCGCTCATGCCATGCTGCGCCAATAAGCGCAGGTAATCTGCCACCGTGGTTTGCCTTTGATTGACCCGTAAGGTCAGTGGTGGTGCCTGATTGCCACTTTTTAAAATGCTTTGCCAGTCTGCCGGATAAGCGGCCTTGCATTGATCGACCCACCATTGCGGATAATTCCACTGTGCCGCCGGTTGTTTCAGCGCCAGTGCCAATAAGCTTTGCTGTTCCCGTAAAAAGCGCCGCAAGACCGCATTCACCATGCCTTTGCCAAATACCATTTGCGCGTGAGAAGCCGCTGCATTGACAGCTTGATCCACCACCACAAATGCTTCATACGGCAAAGCAGCGTCTTCTGCTGGCACCAGCAAGGTCAGCGCGCAACACAGCAGGCTGTACAACAAAGGTGGCTCCACTGGTTTGCTGGTCATCAGAGTAATCAGGGCATCAACCCGACCCACTTGGCGCATAGTGCGATACGCAATATCCTGCATTGCGCCACGGCTAGAAGGCGTCGGATTTGACTGCGCAAACACGCGTGACAAGGCTTGCGGCAAGGCGCTTCCTTCCAACACATAGGTGACAGCTTGCGCCGCGCCGACCAAGCTAAACGCCAGCGAATCAGGCTTAATTTCCAACAAGGCTGGCGTACTTAATTCCGTCGCCGCTGCTGCGGCGGGTTTGACATTATTCTTGGCGCCGAAAGCACGCGCGGGTTGCGGTGCTTTTGCGGGTTTGCTGATAGTTTTTCTGGGGGTGGACGACATCTTGGCTCAATTTCAAATATTTACTTAGCGAATGCTAGGGTCTGTTGACCTAGTTTAACAGGCCACAGCCCTAGTTTTGAAAAAAAGCGTATCACTATCGCTGCAGCAAAACACCATCAGCGATGCAATCTATACCAACAAAGGGAAGCAAATTAACTGGGGAATACTGTGGCTGGGCTAAGCCCTTGCACATCTAACCACAGACGCAAATCATCAAAAACGCGCGTAGCATCTAACTCATTAAACACTTCGTGATAAAAGCCTTCATAAAAAATCGCCTTGGAACTGGCTGTCGGCAAACGTGCTGCAAAACTCTTACTGCCCATTGGATCAACCAACCGATCATCTTCGGCAACCAGCATCAACACCGGTATCTGCAGTTGCGGTGCATGGTCATGCGCATACACCATGGCGGCACGCATGCTATTGAGCAAACGCGCACTGATGCGGGTATGCACTAAACGATCATTTTTATAGGTATCCACTACTTCGGCATCGTGCGTTAAATAACGTGGCCGCACCCCATTGGAAATGCCTAAACCGGGAAACAGCACCGTCGCCACTTTGAGTAACATCAATTCCAGCGACGACAATTGCACCGCCAAGGCGGGCGAGGATAAAATCAAAGCCCGCAAGGGTGCCAAACCTTCGGTCGCGAAACGCGCTGCAAACAGGCCGCCCATGCTATGCCCAAACAATACAGGCGGCGCATGCAACTGTGCCGTAAAATCATTGATCACCAACCGTGCATCCCGCAACATCGCATCACCATCGGGCACACTGCCACGCGCCCCCGCGGATTGCCCATGACCACGTAAGTCATAAGTGCGTACTGCAAACCCAAGCCGGCTAAAAAAGCGCGCCACATGGGCATAGCGACCACAATGTTCACCCAAGCCATGCATGATGACCACGCCGGCGGGATGCGCAGTCGATGAGGGTGAAAGATTAGCTGATGCAGCGCCAGTCGCCTGCGCGGGCGACCAGTCGCGCACAAATAAATCGATATGATCGTTGGTAGTGAGGAAAAATTCGTTGGTCTGTTCGACGTGATTGGTCATGCCATAACACCCTGTGGACGGATTACGTGAACTACATGGATACGTGGATTACGTTGATCACACGCCCCACATCACTTCACGTTGCATCTTATGCGCCGCATGTAGCATTTCGAGTAAGGGATAAATACGCGCCGAAAATTTGACTGGCTCAGGGTGTTCATGGTCATTGTCGTCACCATGCTCATTATGATGCGCATCAACATCATGCAACACTTCTTCCGATACCGGATGCGCCCGACTTTCCGCCATTGCGGCTTCCAGTAATTGAATCGCATGTGCCGTTTCGCTAGGCATAATCACCCCGCGCTCGACATCTTTATTCAACATATCCAGGATACGTCGTGCGTGCTCTTTGTACATGGTCACTTCAGCGGCCGCTTTTGATTTAAACGTGATCAGCATTACCCACTCTCCTGTTGTTGACACTATCGATGAAAACCATCACCTGCACCCACCATCTACACCCATCACCTGCATTGGCAAATTTTAGCTGCCAAATTTCTTCTAGTCCTATAATAATACGAAAATTCAAAGAAGCAACAAAGACACCTACATCCATCTAATTTTCCGCACACCAATGCTTCCCTCGCCAATTGACACACCACGATACATGATGAACAAACAATTCGATATCGCCACCATCCAATTTCGCCGCGCCAATGACGACGACGCAGCAGCGATTGAACAACTGGTCAACAGTGGCTATCGCGGCGATGCCAGTCGGCAAGGCTGGACCACCGAAGCCGATTTACTAGACGGCACCCGCATCGAGCTCAGCGAAGTTCAGCAGCTCATCAGCAACGAGCATTCGGTGATTCTGCTTGGACTACAAAATCAGGAAATCGTTGCCTGCGTCTTGTTACAAAATGAAAAAAACAGCAGCTACCTCGGCATGTTTGTGGTGCGCCCGACACTGCAAGACCAAGGCATTGGCCGCCAACTAATGCAAGCCGCTGAGCAATACGTGCAAACCAACTGGCACAGCGAACGCATCTGGATGACCGTGATCACACGGCGCAGCGAACTCATCGCCTACTACGTGCGGCGCGGCTATGTACAAACTGGCATTTTCAAGCCGTTTCCACCAGAAGTGGCGAGTGCGTTTGGCAAGGTGGATAATTTGCAGTTTGAGGTGTTGGAAAAACAATTAAAAATCTAAGAAACAACATACTGGTAATAGTATTTTTTAGAAATGCTGATAGAACGTGCGGGATATGGCAATTTTAATTTAATTTTTTGGCAGTATATTAAGGTTCGTTGACCTATAAAATCATCCCTCCCATGCGCGGCGCGATCAAACTGTTCCTACTCATCAACAGCCTGCTACTCATCACAGGCATGTGGCTGCGCGATGCGTTGCCGCCGCCGTCGGCGTTAAACCAGCGGCTGTTGGGGGAACCTTTGCAAACGCTTTTGCAGCAGGATGAATTTCAAGTGCAAAGCCAGCAGATTCTGTACACCATCAAGCCGCTGTACGATTACGATTTGGTTGGGTTGGTGGTGAGTAAGCACAATGCCGATACTTGGTGGGATTATTTGCATCGTGAATGGAATGACCATTTGAACATCACCGATTTGTGCGTGGTATGGGGCAACAATGTGCGTAGTGGTGCATATCAAGCGATTGAGTTTTCCAGCGGTCAGTTCACCTGCAATTTCAGCACCCATAGTGACGAAGCGTTTCGCGCATTCGATCAAAGCGCGATTTCCAATAACCATTTGCTGACCGATCAAACTGCGCTGGCTAAGGCTTTGCGCGCGGTGCGCGTGGGCGACCAAATTCATATCAAAGGCCGCCTGTCAGAGTATGCGCACAATCAAGGTTTTGCGTTTCGGCGCGGCACCAGTACGGTGCGCACCGATACCGGCAATGGCGCCTGCGAGACGATTTTTGTCGATCAGTTTGAGATGATCAAATCCGGCGGTGGTATCTGGCGCAAACTGGTTTGGTTGAATCTGCTCTGCCTCGTTGTCGGCGTAGTGGCTTGGTTCATGCAGCCGCTGCGTTTCAAGGAGTAACCGAGAATTTCCATTAGGCGCACCGGAGGAGCTATTTGAGCGCTGACGGCGCATTTTCGGTCAATTTTAACGTTCTTCGTTGCTCATGGCTGGCCATGAGCGCCTCATTCACGTCAAAATTGCCTCGAAAAATGCATCCGTCATCATCTCAAATCCTAATGGAAATTCTCGGATTAACGGACAGCGTCACTGATCGCGCTGGATGTATAGGGTCACGCAAAGAGCGACTCCCACCGCAAACAATAACCAAGTGCTGCTACCAGTCAGGTAGGGGTAAAACATCAGCGCCACACCCAGCCATTTGGTGATTGGTCGTTCAGTCTTTTTACCAAAGCGATACGCAACAAAGCCAATGATGCCAAACACAATCGAGAGTGCGATATAAGTTGGTGTCGGCAAGAAGCTGAATAAATCATTGACGGCTTGCTGCTCATCAGGGTTCATGGTGTTTACTCGGCGGCCTGTCGATGTTCAATAAAACGGAAAGATGGCGACGCAAACCAAGATGCCTGCCGTCCAGATCGCAGTGCGCAGCAGGCCAAGATTCATTAGATAAGCAGCTAGATAGGCGATGCGAATCAAAATAAAAATCACCGCCAGTGTATCAATCCGCGCTTGTGCCGCATGCGCTTGCTGCGCCAACACCACGCCTGCAATAAACAAAGGCAAGGCTTCAAAACTATTGAGTTGCGCGGCATGCGCACGCTGCTGCCAGCCAGTTAAACTTTGCGCCCACAGCCGTGGATTATTATTGTCGTAACCGCCGTTGCGACGCGCAACACGAATCGACACCGACTTGGCCAAACCCACCGCCACAATCGGCAGCAAGCAGGCAATCAACACACACCAGTTGGCAATTGTCATGCACTTCTCTCCCAGAAATTTGAATCAATTCTTCGCCCGCCATACTAATCGATATTCCGTTTCTCTATTACTTTTCACCACAACACCCAGATTGAGTAATGCGTAACCACAGAAGCAAATAAGATACTCCCCTTTTTTAATAAAAAATACTGCCATTCCCGCTCTAACGGATTAGGTATTCAAAAAATACAGGTAGATGTATAATTAAAGCGCTTCATTTTCTGCTACAGCCAAACACTTTACTCACCTGCTATAACCTAGCCGCCTAGCCAATTTATTTGTGTCACACACCTCCTTTTTCCTCGTCATCCTGGCTGGCTTAATCCACGCGTTATGGAATATCGCCGCCAAAAAAGCCGGTGGCGATGTGCGCTTTGTTGGCTTTACCAGCATCCTTTTAATGTTGATCTGGGCACCGGTTGGTATTTATTTTGGTTGGGATGCCGTGCCGCTTTGGGGTTGGCGTGAATGGGGTTTGGTGAGTGTCAGCGGTATCGTGCATGTGGTGTACTTCATCACCCTGTTGCGCGGCTACCGTAAATCGGATTTAACGGTGGTGTATCCATTAGCACGCGGCTTTGGCCCTTTACTGTCTTCGACCACAGCGATTCTGTTTTTAGGTGAGCAGGTGTCGTTGATTGGCGCAATCGGTATTGCGGCAGTGATTGGCGGCGTGTTTCTGATCACGGGTGGCCCGCGTTTATTTACCCTGCTGCGTGCACAAACCCACGACCAGCAAACCACCACCGAACAGCAAGCGCAACATGACTTGCAAGCACAGCGCATTCGCAAAGGCATTTTCTATGGCTTGGCGACCGGCTTATTTATTGCCAGCTACACCGTGCTGGATGGCTACGCGGTGAAGGTCGCGTTGATTTCGCCAATTTTGATCGATTACGTGGGCAACTTCATTCGCATCGGCGTGCTGTTGCCATCGTTGTTGCGCGATACTGCTTCGACCCGCACAGCGTGGCGCGCTGAGTGGAAATATGCCTTGCTGGTCGCCGCTGTAAGCCCAATCTCATATGTGCTGGTGCTGTATGCGATGCAAACTGCGCCGCTCAGTCATGTCGCGCCAGCGCGTGAAGTGTCGATGCTATTTGCCGCCCTGATTGGCGGTCATTTATTACGTGAAGGTGATCGGGCGCAACGCCTGATCGGTGCTGCATGCATCGCCGCTGGTGTCATTGCGCTGGGCGGCTTTTAAGCGAATGGTAAGCGAGTGGCTTTATCTCAACAAGATCGTACTAATATCGTACCAATATTGAACTGCTGCGATTCTTTAGTGATTCTTTAGCGCAACAATCTTTAACAATATCAACTCCACTACTTGATTCGGATTTGCGTAAAATTGCGCTGGCTAGACACGCAACCGCAGACAGTACAAATGCTACCAATCATACGGTAAGGCGAAGCGACGATGCCAACGTTTGTTTTGCGCAAGTCCTATTGATATTAATCAAAAAGATTTCTCTACAATTGCGCGATCCTTGCCTATACTGAAATTGAGGTTCTGATTGAGGATTGCCATCAAGTACGAAGTACGCTGGTGACCCTGTTTCCACACTGATGGCATTTCTCGTTTTAACAGCTTGGTATTGATTTAGGCAAGCTGCTTTTACTTTGCACTATATGCAGACTCGTGCAGGCTCACGCAGCACCCACAAAAACTAGGAGACTTTGTATGGCAATCCCACCGCTCGATCATCCTTGTTGGAAAAAACTTGCCAACGGCGCGTTTTCAAAGATCCGTACAAAACATTTAGGCACTCAACTTTTGGCAAAACGTCTGGAGCGCGGCGAACTTCCCGCAGAAGAAAAAATTGCAGAAATGCATGCCTTCTTCACTCGCTGGGAACGCATTCTCGAAAATGAAATCGCCCAATTAACCTCTATTTGAAAGTGCCTACCATGAACCAACTCATCACAGTACAAGCGGCTGCCGACTTGATCCGTCAAGGTGTTGCACTCAGTTTGGCCGGGCCCGAATCTGAACTCGATCAACTGCCCGCTGGCAACTGGATCGCCGGTACCAGTCCCTATTTTATGGTGTCGAGCGGTTGTTTAGTCTCGAATCAAGGGCAACTATTCGTTACCGATTTATCGGCCATCGGCAAGGTGAGTTTCGCCAGCTATGGTGCCGAAGAGCTGGCCGGGATTTCTGGCAACGCACCAGACAATGGCTTTGCGCTCACCGTGATTCCGGCTGGCAGCACTACCTTGCAAAAATTTGCTGCCGATGCTGCCGATTTTGAAGGTGCATTCATCAAACCAGCGGTGGGCTGGATTGCAGGCATTCACTTGTCTCAACTCGGCAAGCAAACGCCAAAAGTCTACGATGGCCGCACCGCCACCAAATACGAAGACCGCGCCGTGGTCGCCTATGTGGAATTACCCGACGATAAAATCGCCAGCATTGAAATCGTCAATTTATTTGAGCCAGACCAAGGCGATACTTTGCATTTTAATGACACCAGCTTTACCGTCGGCGATTGCGAAGTTAACGGCAAAACCGTTAATTTCGCCAGCTATTTGCATCAACACGGATTAGCCGATGGCAAATTGCCCTTGGTTGGCGATTTTGCTGGCGCACATATCAATGTATCGCTACAACAAGTCGGCGCACCGGGTAGCACGGTGGCGCTGTATGCACCAGTGTTTCCCGGCGTGAATTACCACTTCGCCAAACCTGTCGCAGATTACGCCAAAGCATTCCGCCAACGCCTTGCAGATCAAGATAAGCAAGGGCTGCTGCTGTCTTGCAACTGCATTCTAAATTTTGTATTTGGTGAGCTAGAAGGTAAATCGATTGGGGCGGTCGAAGGGCCGATTACTTTTGGTGAAATCGGCTATCAATTGTTGAATCAAACCATGGTGATGTTAAAAATTTCTTGAGCTGAGGTCTCTGCTGATTTATCAATCTTTATTCAGCATGTTCGTTCATCCAAATGATGCGCGGACATGCCGATTTTTGCGGCGTTGCCGGACACCAAAACGATACCGTCAGCGACCAACGTGCGCAGGAAATCTCTAGCAAATCAGGTTTTTCTCCCAAACCCAAATGACAAGTCGATTGCAGCGCATGATCGATTGATTGCCCCTGAAAATAACCATAACGACTGATTTTTTGAAGTGCATCAAGCGCTACTAGCGGCGCAACTGCGCCGGGGCGTACCAGCAATTCACGTGTCTTTGTTTGGCTTTGCAAACTGAGCCGGGTTTCCAGCTCGGCCGGATTGCAACTCCATTGTTTGCCTTCGCGCGCACATTGGGTGACGTAATACAGTGGCTGAGATTGCCCAGTTTGAGATTGCCCAAGATAAGTATGTGGCCGACATTTCACCTCAGCGAAATTGGCGGCGGCGTTTTTTTCAAACGCTTGCGCGTCGATGCTGGCCACGTTCACACCATAGGGCGCACTACAGGCCAATTGCTCTAACAAAGTGGCTTCTTGACGACTCAATTTCGCAGCATAAGTTTGCTCGGCGCTATTTGCATTGGCGCTGACATACCGATTCGCTTGTGCCAAGCCAAAGCTAGCGCTGCAAAACAACCAGCAACCAAGCCAGCAACAGCGCCGCAACTGGCTAAACCTTGCTACGATTTTTACCATTGTCCCACCATTAACGCTGAAACAAACCCTTCAATTTATTCAGCAACTCTTTTTTCTTTTCTTCCAAGATTGGTTTGGCCTTTTCTTTCACTGCTGATTTCAATACATCCGCACCAATTTTGCCAAACTGAATCTTGTATGCCAAATGATCGAATGGCCCTTTCACCCGCACTGGAATACTCACCCCTCTTAATTGCGAGAGATCAACCCCGCCCTGCCCGGTGATGCTCTCCACCACATTGACAGTTGCCACGTAATCGAGCGTACTGTCGCGCAAATTGACGGTGCCAGTGCCACCAACGCGCAGGAACGGCGACTTCATATTCAAATCATCACTATGACCAATGCCATCGACAAAATGAATTGACCCTGACATGGCTGAAAAATCCGTCTTTTCATTCACGTTGGTGGCTTGATCTTGATCGGATTTATTCAAAATCTTGCTCTTAAAATCGCGGAACGATTGCGCCAAATTAATCCCTTTGACAGCACCATCTGTCAGGCTGAGACTGATATCGCCATTTAACATCTGCTTCATTTGTGTGGCGGTTTTGCCTTGGCTTTGCAATTGCAGCTTCAGATTGCCACGACCTTCGACTAGATCTTTATTTATCGCGTCCTTCAGTAAAGGCTGAATCTGAATACCGCTTAAAGTCTGCTGCACAGTGAAATGATTGTCGCTGACACGCACGCTGGCATCACCCGACAACTCGCCTTGATACAAATGCGCGCGCAAGCCTTTCATCTCTAGCACGCCGCTGTGCAATTTGAGTGGCAACTGCAAAGCCGTCATCTTGATATTTTTTATCTGTAACTGACCAATACTCAGCTTGCCATCCAGTTGTGCGCTTTTCAATGCGGATAAATCGATAGGCGCTTCGACAGCGGTGGCCTGCGCATGATTTGCAGTGGCGTCCGCAGGTGCAGTGACGGCGCTTGGCTTCCCGCTTGAAGTCGTACCTGCAGTCGCACTTGACTTCATATAGCGATCTAGATTGATACGATCAAGCATCGCATTAAAACTGATTTGTGGTGCAGAAAAATCGCGCACATCGAATTGTGCTTTGAGCTGGCTTTCATCAAATTTGCTTTGCAGCTCGCTCTGAATCAGCTTTGTTTTGAAATTCATCACCAGCTTGCCATTGATTGGCAATTGGATATCGGCTTGCGGCAATGCTGGGTCATGTATTTGCAGACGCAAATCAAACTGCGCTAGTGAAAAAATCATTTGTTCCAGATCGGCTTCTAAGCCCGAATGGAAATCCGCCTTCACCATTTGCGCGCCTTGCTTGCGCTCCAATTCAAGCACCAGTTGATCTAGCTTTAAGGCTTTGCTATTACCACTGATGGCACCTGTACTTAATTTCGCTGTCAAATTTTGTGTACCACTGATAGTCAAGTCGCCGCTCATCTTATCGCTGCTGGCATTGTTTTGATCGATCTCAATCCGTGGCGCGCGCAGATTCGCTATCACATCACCTTGCGCGATATGGGTTTGTAAGTTAGCTTCCAAACCGGCAATGGTCAATGCAAAATCATTTTGCCGCATCATCCATTGCGGCGCTTTGAGCGCGAGTTTCAGTTTGTTGCCCTGTAATATGCCATCCAGATTCAGCACTAATTTTTGTAAGGACAATTCATGCGTGCTGAGATCAAAACGCAAACCGGCATCTAAAGTCACCAGTGCATCGATCACTGATTTACCTTGTTGTTGCGCACTTACTTGGCTTGAGAAATGTATTGGTGTTGCGCTTTTATCGGCGAGCCGCCCACTGGTCAGTTGTAAATTTTTTAGTGCACCGAAAAATTGTGTTTTTGTATCAGTGATTTGAATATTCGCGTCGCTTAACTCAATGCCTTCTACATCAAACAATAAGTTGTTAGCGGATTGCGCATCATTTTTTTCATCATTTTTTGAACGAGACTCGTCCTGCCCTAATAAGTCATCGACATTGCTTTTGCCATCTTCACTGCGTTGTAAATGCAATTCCAGGCCATGCAGCTTGATTTTATCGACCACAATTTTCTTGCTGAGCAAAGGCAGTAATGCCAAGGACACGCGCGCACTATCGAGCTTGGCAAAATGCATCTGATTATTTTTTTCCGACAAACTAACACGCCCCAGCTCTACCCCCAGCTTCGGAAAAAATCGCAATTTAATATCGCCATCAATCGCCAAAGTACGCTGCTTTTTCTCTAGCACCACTTGCGTGATCTGCGCCTTAAACTGATTCGGATCAAATGCAAAACTGACATATACTAATAATGCCGCCACCGACAGCACCAGCACCGCGACAGCAATAGCGATGCCCTTGAGTATTTTTTTGGTGGAAGTATTGCCAGACACTGGCAGAGCGGATGCGGGGGCGGGTGTGCTGAGCTGCTGTGGATGCTGAGTCGGCTCCATGACTTATTCCTCAATGTAGATAGACAGCGTGAGACATGAATGGACACATCATAGCATTGCGCACGCCGAACAGCGATTGATTGGAAACGAAGCGAATTTAAAAGGATTCAAGCCCCCATATCGCCTTGAAAGGCAAACAAAAGTGACCGATAAAATCGCAGAATCTATAATACTGCCACTTTTTTATAAATTTTATGGCAATTCCCGCACGTAGTCATTACGAAGTTGAAAAATACAGGTGCGAGTATATTAATAGGCGTGATCTTTGTACGGATAAGCCGCGTAATAAACTGGGGGATAAGTTTGCAGCAGCACTTTAGCGATAAAACGCTTCGACCACGCCTTTAACTTTGATCATCATCGGATTACCCTTGCGATCTCGTGCTTTGCCGGCCTGCACTAAAACCCAGCCTTCGCTGATGCAATACTCTTCGACATCGTGACGTTCTTTGCCGTTAAGCCGGATGCCGATGTCGTGTTGGAACACCTCGGCGTTATGAAAAGGGCTGCGCGGATCGATCGATAAGCGATCCGGTAATGGGGGAGATTGTGTAAGTTGGTTCATGGGACGGCATTATCACCCAGTTAGCCGCACGATTCAATGCCTGACTAGCTGAACCAATTCGACTGCTTGGTTGCGCCTAATTATGCAATTTTATGTCGTCTTATGCCGGCTTATGCCTTCTTTACCAGATCACGCAAACGTTGATGCACTTCATCGTCGGGCTGCAATGGCAATTGCTGTTTGGCACGTAAATAATGATCGGTAAATACATCCAAATAAGCATCCAGAGTTTGCGCAGCAAGCGATTCACCAGCCAACTGCAAACACAGTGCCGCCACCTCTGCCGTACACAAATGATCATCGCGCCGCGAACGGCGCAAGCGATACCTTGAAAGCTGCTCCGGCATCAAGCTCAACACCGGCAAATGATTTAGATAAGGACTCTTCTTAAAAATCTTGCGCGCTTCCGGCCAGGTGGCATCGAGCAAAATAAACAATGGCCTTTTTGTTGCGGCGGATGCCGCAGTATCTGCTTGCAAAGCCGTTACCACCCGTTCGGGTGCAACAAACTCGCCCGGAAACACCACATACGGCTGCCACTGCGGATCTGCCAACAAGGCCAACAAAGCCGGATCGACCTCGGTGCGCGCCCAGCCAAACGCCCAAGTATCCGGCACCACATCCGCAATCAGCCAACCCGTATTACTTGGTTTTAAAGTTTCATGCTCCGCCATCAATAAGCAAACCCCCGCCCGCGTCGCCAGCACCGGGCGCAAGCCACATAAGCAATGGCTCAAAATTAAACGGCAACCCGCGCAGCGCACACCGCGCGGGCCACCACGCGCCAGAAATGGCCGCGTGCTGCGCGCCAAACGAGCACTGCGTAAGCGCGACACCGCATGAGGCAAGTGTTGGTCGGATTGGGGTGGTGGTAAATGCAGGTCGGTCATGAGATTGGCATCGATATTTGCGGCGGCTGCGTATTTTAGTGCAATCGAAGCGATGCGTGAGGAAAAGCGCAGTTGGCGCAGAGAAGAAAGCAGGACGGCAAGGAATACGACAAAATTTTGATCAGTGCGAGGACAATTTTTACTCAATCCAACAATTAAATTAATTGGCTGTATCCTAATTAGCGCTATGCCGCGTTAATATTCGTTAAGCAATGGGATAACTCATTGCACAAGCATTACACACAATTTGAGTCTTCCCAATATTTTAATCAACACATCTAACTCCCATGAAAACAATCATTCAAGCCTTCATCATTATCTGCGCTGCAAGCTCTTTATCTGCCTGTGTTTTTGCCACTGGAAACACCAGTGAAACAGAAAACATCTCTAACGTATCAAAGCAAGCGCTGGCTACCTGCGGCAGCGGCAATGTTGATAAAGTAACTGCAAGTAGCTTTACCTGCAAAACAGGTAAATAATATTTGACCAAGCACCTACACTGAAATCTTATTGCAAGGTCGATCGCTTGCAATAAGATTTCCTTTATCTTTATGTTGAGTTAGGGTCTGTTGGCTTATGGTGCAAGATAGTCAGTGAGGCAAAGCAGCGACGCCAACGTTTGTTTTGCGTCGGCTTTATATTTTAGTTGCATAGCAAATTAATATACTCTACACTCTATTCATGTTCGAACAATGCCTCTACTTCAATACCACCAGCCTCGCGCGCAAATTAGAGCGTGAATGGACGGTTGCGTTTAAACCTTTTGAACTCACCCCTCCGCAAGCGTTTATGTTACGTGTGATTCTTCATAAGCCCGCTTCTTTACAAAGTGAGCTAGCCAAAGAAATGAATATTTCACGCTCGACCGCAACCAGAACATTGGATGGCTTACAGAAGCTTGACTATATAAAGCGTAGCGCATCCGACAAAGATGGCAGAGAATCTGAAATACACCCCACGGCGAAAGCATTAAAGATCAAAGAGGACATTAATCGCGCTAGTGGCGAAGTGACAAAAAAGCTCAAAAAAATACTTGGTAGCGAGCTATTTGAAAGAGCAGTTGGAGACGTGAAGGCTGTGAGCGAAGCAATGTGACTTTTTTTAATTTTATAGTTGCATAGCAAACTATTGGAAATTTTCATGCACTTAACATTTAAAAGCACAATTTTTAATATCACCAATACGAACAAAATTGCATTGAGTAATGCGCACCATGTCTTAATTCAATGCCTAGATGGTAAAGCTTGGTTGACGATTGATGGAATAACCGAAGACTTCGTTTTAACAGTAGGTGAACAATTTTTAATTCAAGGCAATGGCTTGGCTTTGCTGCAAGGATTGCCATTAACCACCGTGCAGTTGTCGCAATCTAATTCAACGACAGCAAAACAAAGTCTTGGTTTTTTTGATGGGGTTTATACGTTTTTTAAACATCATATAGTTGCATAGCAAATTAATTGATGCGGCAAGCTTGTTTTTGAAGGACAATTCAACCAGTCAGAAATTTTTCGCCTTATTGGTGCGCCAATAAGGCGAAGCCGAAAGATAAACGCAAAGATTTTGGCGCGACGCATTGTCCTTCAAAACTACCACCGAGAAATTTTATATGCGAAAGCTCGTCCTCAATACCGTATTACTTTCCGGCGTCCTTGGTATAAGTCATGCACAAGCCCCAGCCCCAGCACCGATGGCACGCAGCAATTGGGCTGTAACGCGCTTGGGTGATCAGGTATACACCTTCTTCGGTCTCGGCCCCGACAAAACCAATAATGACATCATGCGCGACGTGCACGCGCTTGATTTGAAATCAGGGCAATGGCACAAGGTCGGTGACATTCCCGTCACCCATGGCCGCCTTGCCAGCGTAGCACTGACCGTGGCGGGCAAGGTGTATGTGTTGGGCGGTTACACGGTATCACCAGATGGCATGGAAGTATCAACACCCGAAGTTCTACAATTTGTTCCCAACAGCGGAAACTTCATCACCGAAACGCTGATGCCAATTCCGGTGGATGACACAGTCGCCATGCCCTGGCGCGAGCGCTGGATCGTACTGATCAGCGGCTGGCACGACACAGCCAATGTGAGCGACGTGCAAATCTACGATACGCTAACCAGACAATGGAGCAAAGGCACACCGTGGCCAGACAAGCCGGTGTTTGGCCACGCGGGCGGACTGGTCGAAGACACGATGGTAATCTGTGATGGCGTCACCGCCGAGAAAAAAGCCGATGGCAAAAATGCCTTCGCCATCACCAACGCCTGTTGGCAAGGCACACTAGACGCCAATCACATCGGAAAAATCGACTGGCACCAACTACCCGCGCACCCTGGCACACCGCTATACCGGGCTGGGGCGGCAGGCGACAATGTCGGCGCGACTGCACGCATTGTGTTCGCAGGTGGCAGCAGCCGTCCCTACAATTACAATGGCATCGGCTATGACGGCGTACCTGCCGAGCCATCGGCCGCCGTGTTCAGCTTTCAGTTAAAAAGCGGCAAGTGGGAAAGCCATGCACCCTTACCTGAGGCGGGTATGGATTTCCGAGGGTTGATCACCTTGGATGGTGGTTACGGTTTGTTTGGTGGTATGCGTGAAGGCCAGAAGGTCAGCGGAGAGGTGATTCGTTTTAGTTTGACGCCCGCTGCCAGCTCGCTTCATCAGCGTTAATTATAGTCAATTAGCGATTAATCGAAACTGAATAGAAGTATTAGCGAGCAAGAAAATTGATCAATACTAATACTTATCTTCGCACAGCGATTTCACTCCATTGAGAAAATCTCGACGCAATCACGCACTACACAGCACAAAAAAAGGACTATCAATCCTGCCTCAGAAAAATTAGATCAAGCTGCTTAATTTACACAGTCTTTCCGCAAGATCAGGTAATCAATAAACTTCAGCGGCACCATCGCTACATTTAAAATGTGACGCGATTTTCAGCGAAGCGCGTGATTAAGAATTGAGGCCTTGTATTGGGTAGGTGCGCCATGCGCACCGAAGGTCTAGCAACAGACAATCCTTCGGCAATCTATTGATCGGGCATGATTTATTCAAGACAGATCAAGCTTGCGTTGGGGAAAAAAGCTTTTACTGGCAATTACTCTTCAGTTGACTTGGAAACGTGTTCGTAGATTTTCCGAGAAAAATGTTGGAATGTTAGAACTGACCACGTCCCATGAATGACCCCACTTTGCGAGAACTGTCAGTCCCTCTTCCGCCTGTCCGCGAGTTACCGACCACGATGCTCTGAGGCATTTCAAGTAATCCGTTGTATGAAAACTCATTAACCTCCGGTAAATACAATGAGTTGTACACCCCCTCTTGTGCAAACCCGAAGTGTGAGAATAGACGTGAGAACTTCGGAACAGCGGTCTGTGCAACAGACAATAGAGGGCGCTCTGTACCTAGCAAATCAAAAGCCGATTCGAATAATCGAACGCCTAAACCCTTACTTTCAAAATGAGGTCGAACCCTCAACGTACATAATTTTTTCTCGACTGCAGAATGCTTAACAATCAATAAGCCCGCGACAACCGAGTCACGTTGTTCGATGATTGCAGTTCGCTCACCTCGATAAATTCCAGGTATGACTTTACGGAAAAACCACTCGTCAAAGCGCGGATAGTTCTCTCTTAGAAATTCAACGTCCTCATTCACAGCAGTCAAAAACTCAAACATGAGTTCAGGTTGAGCTGTAACTGTCGAGCGAGAAAAAATTAGCTTCATTTTAAGGACCTTTTACCGGTGTGCGCGCGAGAAATTCCTGAATTACGGTAGTTATGGCGGCAGATTCGTAGCGATACTTTACTCCATCCCACACCATGTTACCCAATGCACCTACGAGTCCGGCAATAATAATAAACTTTACGATCCCAAATCGAATACGTTTAAAGCGTGCCAAGGTTCCGAACTCGGTAACAGGCTTATTCTCTCCCGTACTAAGATTTTTTTCTATTGTCTTCGTCCACTGGTAGCCAAGACTGCTTTTAACCCGTTGGCGACTCCAAAACCTCTCCCAGTCGTTGGATTTGGCAGCAAGCGCATAATTCGCCCAGAAATGCTCATCTTCAAGCGAGCGACACGACTTAAAAAGTTTGTCTTCAAAAACGATATCTTGATCGCGGGATTTCATAAGAAAGAGATGGACCTTCTGGAATTCCACAAAAGCACCATTTATATTGTGCGCAAGGCTCAGCGGAATTCCTCGACGCACATTCATCCGAAAGTCAATGATTTCAGTTCGCTGCCAAGAGCTTAGAAAAACTCTGTCTTTGGGATTAATACTCACTCGATAGAATGTTTTCGGGACTTTCTTGACTCGAAATCGGACGTACATTCGTGTTGCTGACAACATTGCCGATTTTGATTTAGCTTGGATACCGGGAACTTTCAGACGAATAGTCTGTTGCTGGTTCCTCGTGCCAGGATTATGGGCATGTATCACTAAGTCCGTTCCCATTTCGACAAATGTAAAAACGCTGTTTGTTGCTTGATCAGTAACGTAGCCAGCACTTCCATTCGAATTTGAACATACCCAGCTCTCATTAAAAATTGCAGGAATTGCACCCGATTCTTGAAGTCGGGGTGCGAGGTCTTCGATATCCTTATCGGATATATGCCAAGGCAAAACTATCTCGAACGTCTGCGCAGTCTCTGCGACATCGAGCATTAGACCTATGTCAATGAAGGCCGAATCCCAAGAAAAAGGGTGTTCTTTTTCCCAAATATTGAGGTGCAATTCAGGCAGAACATCTGGTGCGTTAGAGCGCCCCGTGGTAAGAATTAGCAAGCCATAAAAATTGGAATCAGACATAGTCAAATGTAGCAGAATGATTGGGGTGGGATGTTAGACGCTAAGTACCTCGATAGCGACTGCGATCGTGCAAAACGCACTGGATTAGATACTTTGATAGCAAATGCTTTCGTTCTATCCTTGAAATAGCTTTCAAACTTCTCCTCAGTTACTCCCGCAAAAGCTTTGGTTTTGTTCCAAATTGCATCTGGTGTATCTTCGTAAATTTTTTCAATTTTGAAGCTTCCAATGACTCTTGCCACGGGCATGGTGGCGTACACCACTACTTCGTCCACGTTTTCCTTGAACACGACGCGTCGAAACTCAAAATGCTTTTGCCCGTTGAAAATAGCCTCGGCAAACTCAGGATGAATAGACAAGAGAACACGCTTTTTCATAATCGCCCGATAGTTTTAGAATATGTTTTAGTTGATCAGTAGTTAGTCTGAAAAACCCCCAGTAAGTATTTGACGGAAGCCCGACCTCTTCCAATAACGCTTTCCTATTGGGGCGCCTTGTGAGCGCGAGATTATAGGTGAAGCGAATTATCCACGGATATTTTTTGGATTTGAAGAAGCTCTGTAACTCGCTCAAATCGAAAATGCTATATGGTATGCAATAATCAAGAAATTGCTGCTCCGAGGCATACTGACTAATATGGGTTAGTTCCTCAACCACACACAACGACGTAACAACAGACGTGTAATATGCCGCGCCGCCATCCGCTGTTCTGTACATAAGAAGAGTATCGCCGCGTTTTAATTCTCCAATGCCTTGCATTGCCGCTAGGTAAATTTTATGGATACTGTTTGTATGCGAAACATCTTTAAGAATAGAAGTGTCTTCCGTCTTTAATAAAGAGTCAGGTAGAAGCCGCGAATGCCATGACGGGTAAAGAGATAGAACGAAATGACGATCCGGCTGAATTGGTACGCGCGGGTAATCAAGAACGACATCGCCGACCGTTTGATGTAACAGCCGTTCGTAGACAGCTTCCTCTCCGTTGTTTGAACTCTTCGTACCGACCTTAATGAAACCATAGCGTTTAAATAAGTGGACGAGTGCTTCATGCTTTTCAAAGATCGTGACATATAGAGTTGACACGCCAAGGCTAATTGCAGTGTCGAAAGCGCGCTTAATAAAGCGCTCACCTAGCCTTGTACCATGTGGGTTGACTTTAAATGTACCAATTTTTAGTCTGCGTGCAGCCGGTAGATTAGGCACCACATCCGTTACAGCCCCATTCTCTTCTTTAAGAAACAGAAAACCATCCAACATCCCAACACCATCTCTGAAAGTGAAAACACTCTCCTCTGCTTTGCCAGCAAACCATCTTTCAAAGCCATCATAATCTTCTTTCAGGGAATCAAAAAAAACATCATAAATGGAGATTTCTTTGAATTTCTCTATACGAAGTGTTGATGCCTCCATGGTCGACCTCCTAAGCTGCCAATGATAAAAAATTGACGAATGTTTATAATGTTTTCATTATTGCAATATTTGAAGCTACTGTACGAGAAAGAACGAGGGTCTGCCTTCAAATAGAAAAAAAACCATCAACCTATCTGAGGCTTTTGCATTTGTAGGTTTTTTGCGTTTGTTGGCGAATCCTCTCGCAATTGTCTGCTCATTTGCATTAAAACGATGTTAGATGGATTCAAATTCTAGGCACTATGCTAAGTCTTGAAGTTACATGAGTATAGCAGTCGATAATGTAATTACATCGTTTTGATTGCCATTTTTAAATGATTTTTGATCTCAACCAAAACTCAAACAACTACGATCAATCTCAGCTTTCACCTTCATCCAAATTTCTCCCGCTTCAATGTCCGGCGTGTAGTTTGCGGCGGCATCGACAATTTGGTCGATGATTTCGCTGGCTTTGTCGACGCGACAGGCTTGCTTGCCGAACGCCGTTAACTCTTTTCGATACGGCCACGACTTGGTCTTAGCGAGTTTGAGCGCGAGCGTGTCTTTGGACAGATAACTTGTGGTATTGACGATGTCGAACAGGGGTGAGAGGCGGACGTCGTCGCTGCGGGGATGAGTGTAGAGCAGGCCGAAATTCTTCAGATGCGCGTCGCCGTTGCGTACGACGACGGACAGCACGACGGATTTAAAAAACTCCTCCAGCGATGATGCGACAAACTGCGGTGAGGCGAATGTGGCGATGGCGGTGGCGATCATTTCGTAGCTGCCGGTGTACTTCTCTTCGTTCTGACGCCCCGTGAGTGCGGTCATGTCTTCAAAGCCGAGGTAGCCGCTTTGTGCGTCGCGATCAAAACGGCTGGTGACGAATAGACCTTTGTCGTCGGATAGCCAAAAGTCGGGGACGATAAGCCCCGCTTGTCTGGCGATGGTCATGCAGTGGAATTCATTTTCAGCGAGGCCTGGGTAGTCGTGGCCTGCCACTTTGACGATGAGGTGGCGGTCGGTCAGCGTGGCCTTTTCGACGACTTCTCTTTCGCTTTCATTTTCGCGATGTTTGTTGCTATCCCTAACGTCATTACTGCTGCGCGTGGCGGGCATGAGTACTTTTGGCTGTACGCCTGAGATGCCGGACATGGCGGCATATTTTTGTGCCAGGTGTTCGAACAGCGCTTCTGTGCCTTTCCATGCGAGTAGCTCAGATAGATTCTCGCCTGCAGGTAGCGCGTCGTCTTTTTCTTTGTGCTGCGAAATATTGATACGCCCGATCATTTGCGCGCCGGTGATAGCGAGCATATTGAAGTCGTCGAGCTTGAGGGTTTTGCCAAAGTGCTCTTGCATCCAGCTTTTTAAATAACCTTCGGGTAGGTTTTGCCGCAGCACACCGGGCAGGATACTGGCGGCATAGCTCTTCGCGGTCAGCGGCATCGTGAGGCTAAGCTCGCAGTGAGCGTCTTCGGTGCGATAGTTAAAGATATGCTGCGACTCGCGGCGCAGTTCACCTGCATAGCCTTGCGTGGTATGGAGATGCAGCAGGCTGAATTTATTCATCATCATCCCTAAAAACGTGACGAAGTTCAGACTCGGTCGGACGCTCACTCGCTGGGCTTACTGATAACGCGAGATTCAGTGCAGACAGAATTCGCATCAGCCTGCGCATGCCTATATCGGATTTGCCTGCTTCAAAATCGATAATCGTGCGACGGCTCACATGTGCCCGCTCGGCAAGTTCTGCCTGCGTAAGATTGGCGAGTCGACGGCTATCAATAAGCGTTTGAATGAAAGTTTCGGGTGTCACAAGTGCAGAATAGATGACATTTTCTTTAAAATCCATAAAAATGTGCGAAATAATGCACTTATTGTGTAAGTTTTTCTAGATTGTGGCGCAAATAAAAAAGGCCAACTTAAGTGAATTGGCCTTTTTTGACTTTGCTTATGAAACTAAACCACTAAGTTTGTAGGATCCGATTTGAACTTAGATTGGCAACTTTCAAAATCAATGGACTAGGAACGTGAAATCGGATGACTTTGGTCATTTTTTCCCAGTTTCTTAGATTTTCCTACTTGGCGGAGATGCTGATATGTGCTGACCACCTTGCCGGTTCAACTTGACCAGCAGAGTTAGCGGAGACTGACCGGAGCATTGGTGTTACCCACTTCAATCTGTTTGCATTGCGGCAGATTTTTAAATTACCTCAGCGACGTACGTCCGCTTCCAACCCGAGGCGGTCGTTCAAATGACGTCTGGCTGTGTATTGGCCCATAAAATGCTTAGAGCCTGTTTTTCCGCTCCAGCCGTCGAGTTAGACGGAACAGCTCTGCTTGGTAAACGGCATCTTGTACCGCGTTATGGTTCCCTCTGTGCGTGGGGAGGAGGCGACTTGCCATCGCACTGGAACGTGTGTCTCTCCACGACGAGCCTGTTACCCCCATATAGTAAGCCTTGATGTCCAAAGCTGTGAACCCAAAGGGATTTTCACCGTGGAAACGGTGGAAGTAATAGTTGATGAAGGACCAGTCGAAGGGGGCATTCAGGCCGACGAACACTGGAATTCCTTCCTCACCGCAGGCCGCTTTAACCCACATATCGAACTCAGTCATGGCCTGATGAGGCTCAGTGCCGCTCTGCTCAAGCTCTTCAAGCGAAAACCTAGTTACAGCCAGCGCTTCTGGGTCGGCGTTCCGATTCAGTGGCTTCAGCGTGCGTTCAAAAGTTGTCTCAGGTGCATCAACTAGGCACGCGCCAATAGAGAGCATGCTGTACTCGCCGGGGATTGGACCGGACGATTCAACGTCCACCGATATAAAAATCTCATTCCGGATTTCCATTCGCATCTCCATTTCTGTTGTGGGTTGGTGCCCGCTCAGAGGGGGAACCAGGCAACACCGCCAGTTGGCCATGGAATTCGGTCCAACATTGCCAGCTTCCGCATTTTTCCGCAGACCAGACCGCCATCTCTGGTACTTCGCCGCGGTTCCCGATGATGACACTCAAATAGCGCTCGCGGTCATTGCCGAACGCATGAAGATATTCTTCGGTAGTCTTTTTATCTTGTCCAGATGGATTGGGCCGTGGCTCGGGATGAGTGTGCCACAAGCCAATCGCGTGTCGTTCGCGCTCATATTGCACGTTGCGCGCTTTCGTTACAGCGTTAACATCTGGATTGTAACCGTATCGACTGCGGCGGTCTTTCGGGTGAGGCCCTACAACGGCATCAACCAGAAGCCTCGAGGAGTACGGCGTCGGTGAGTAGATTTCGCCTCCAGCTTCGATTTGGTACCATTTTCGCTGTGCGTGGCCGTACATGTATCGAAGAACGCTTTCGGTAAACAAAACGTAGCTTGTTTTATCGGGCGAAAAGAAAGTGCGGCAGTTCATATGAATGGCCGCTCCTTCATGAGCCCTACATGTTGCTCTGCTTCGGCTGCCCAGTCCTGATACTTCAACATCGGCCATTGTTTATCCAAAAATTGACGGCCCCGCACCCAGCTCAGAATTTTAGAGCTATCAATCTCTCCATCGACCACTCGAAGTGCATTTTCAGAGACCAACGCAACCGCATATGCCGCATTCGCTGACGTGTATGCCTGGAAGCGGCCGCTGCAACCCGGTACTTGTCTGATAACACCGTCAGGCCAGTCTATAGCTTCGAGAAGCTTGAGTCGGTCCACCGTGCTAGCCTTCGCAGAGAACCAAAACGTATCGGGCGTTAGCATGCAGATGTGTGCCGCCGCAACGAACGGTTCCATCCAACCGACAACCAATTTGCATGGGTGTTTTTGCCGGGCCTCATTCAAATGCCATCGCACCCCGGGCTCGCCTGTCAAATCCAATACCGTATCGACATCCATTAGCGTATTGGACTGTAGCCAGTCCTCAGCAGTACCGTTGTAGGGCTCGATAATGCAAGACGGATAATTCTTGGCTACGTCGTCTGCGACGGCCGCGGCTTTCGCATAGTCAACATGTTGAGTACCTAGCAGGTGGCGTCCTAAATTCGCGGTCTGCATGATGTCTGAATCAGCAAGCGTGATTTTCCCGATGCCTGCCTTCGCCAGTTGCTCGACGACTGGGCTACCGAGAGCGCCGACACCAAGCACAACCACATGCTTCTGTTGTCGAGCGGAGACTTGCGGAATCTGGTCCCGGCCGACAGTCCACATAGGGTCAATGCGGTCTACCAATAACGGTTGAATGTTTGAGTGCGGGTGCCGCGCTCGGTGACGATTGCCCTCTTGAAGAATGATTGGCGGGCCGCCCGGCAGTATAAACGCGAACCCTCCTTCGTGATTTCGGAACAGAGCGACCCGATGCTCACGCGAACGCCGTCTACGAAGAGTTTGCTCAGTGAAACGGCGATAATCAGCAGGCTTCAGTCGCGCTCGGAGCAAACGGAGCAAAGCGTCGGTATTCCGCGGCCAGGTGTCTGGTACGAAAGAGTATGAGATTGGAATATCGGCGACGATGATGCGCACTCGTTGCTTCGCCCGATGACCGAGCGATGCGACTAGGCGCTGCACGAACTGATTATCTCCATCGCCTGCAATGATGAGCCGCCCAGGATGTAGTAGTAGTCCTTCGCGAACTTGTGCCTTTCGTGGGACCTCGTCTACCGTCCAAACTCTGCGCGCTGTGTCGTCGTTCGTTCTATGTCGAGCAACGTTGACGCCCCAATAGTTCTGGGGTTCTTTAGCAAAATCCCCGTCAAGGTCGCCGTTACACCAAGGGTCAAGGAACTCCGTGAAGAACTTACCGACGAGCGCCTCGACACGTTGTGTCCCATCCAGCCCTCGTCCAAGTCCGGGGTCGCCATCTATACAAAGGAGTCCGCCGCGTTCGACATGCGGCACGCGGAGCTCCACGTCGGAAGGAAGACGGATGTGTGCGATACCGTCTTCAGGGAAGCCTTTCGGCAGAATAAGCTCTGCGAACGAAATCGCGCGACCGGCTGGGAGCTCTCCAAGCTTGAGTCGGTACATGATGGTGCCGTTACTCCCGCGAGTAGCTGGTTCAACCAGTAAATTCGCGAGTGCATCGGAAAGAGGCGCAAGGTCAAAGCTCATGCAATGCGCGTTATGCGAGACCCGACGTGCGAGGTGCAGGTGACGGCGCCGACGGAATCACGCGTTGCCCAGAGTTGTTGTTGCCGTTGCCGCCGTTAGGGCCGCCTGCGGCAGTGCAACCGAAGACCTCAAGGGTCTTTTCCATAATTTTCTCGGGGTCGCTCAGAGCTGCGATTGCCGCAAGGTCTGCTTGTAAGAGTGCACACCAAGTTTGAAACGCTGCTGCTCGTTCGCCTTCGTCGGTGTTCCAACGCTCTGCGAAGTTCTCATCGACCACTGTCGGATTGGGCAAGTAGTAGTCCCAATCTGGATTCTTGGGAATCATTTCCGGCAGCAGGTCTGCCATAGCAATCATGGCATCCACAACATGAACGAAAGGTGGACACGCTCCGTCTTCAATTAAATCTGCGAGTCCTTCATAGCATGTGGTCAGGAGAGTCACCAAGATGATTGAGATTGGCTGTGTTTCCGCTTCGAGATGCCCGCGACGAACGCACATATCGCGATGGCGCTTGAACAGCCGAATTGCCACTCGAAGTGTTTCTTCGACTTCCACGCTTTGCTTTTCAACCGGTTCAATGCTTGCGCCCGTGAAGAGCGCGACCGTTGCATTTTAAGCGATTCAATTATAAGGAAAATTATGAATGCTTCCGCTAAATACAAAAAATTCAAAAAAATTGATCACAAACCAATCTACAAAAATATTTGCTATTAAAAATCAATGACTTACCCATCGCTAATTCAAGCGACGACGCTGAGTGCTAAAGGTTAGCGGCTTACAATATAAGTGCGTCACGCAAGGGATCAGCGACTAGTTTCACCCCTACGTGCTCAATTTTTTGACGACCTTGTTTTCCCAAAAAATAGAACCGCAAACTGTCGTTTTCTGGGCTATAAATATCCAACAAGGTATTTTTGAATTGGACAAATTGTGCTGGATCGACCTCGCACTCGAATACCGAATTTTGTACACGAACACCATAGTCTAAACATGTTTCGGCGATATGTCTTAAACGACGGCGGCCAGCGCTGGTCGTCACACTCACATCATAGGTAACCAATACCAACATTATTTGCCTTTTTTATTTAACCAAAAAAGGAGGATAAAATTCTATATCTCCACGAATATGCCGCGCTAATAACATGGCCTGACAATGTGGCAATAAGCCCAATAAAATTTTTTCTTCTAAATACGGATGCACAATTTCATCTTGTTTACGCTCTTGATAAGCAATTAGAAAATTTTTACGCGCATCATCGGTAAGTCTAACCGCGCCACTGGCTTCAGTGACGAAATCTCGTAACTTGATTTGCTTACGATTGATCAAGGTCAGTACAAAACGATCTGCCCACGAAGCACGGAATTCTTCTAACAAATCTAATGCGAGACTAGCGCGCCCTGGCTTATCTTGATGTAAAAAACCAACCATCGGATCTAAGCCAACGCCCTGCAATGCAGAGACACATTCTTGGGTAATCAACGAATAAGTAAACGATAACAAAGCGTTGACAGGATCGGTTGGCGGTCGCCTGATGCGCCCACCAAAAACAAATTCGCTACCGCGTAAGAGTTCATTGAATATACCGAAATATACTGTCGCAGCATCACCTTCAATACCCATCAATTGCTCGGTTGACACTGCTATTTTTACATTGCGTAGACTAGCTAACAAATGCGTACTCGCCGTACTCAATACATCATTTTGACCGTGATTGCGGACCTCTCTCAATAGCACAGCACGACTGTTTGCAATTTTAGCGGCCACCATCAAACGGGCTACTGCCAAAGATTTTTCATTATCATCAGCCCAACGATATTGCGCACGGCGCAATAGGACATTACCGCTTTGGCGACCCTGCACCCGCGCTAAAAAATTTCCATATTCAGTATAAAAAGCCAAACCGATCCCTTGATCAGCGCAATAGCCCATCAAAAATGGCGAGACCGAAATCTGCCCAAAGCAAAGAATATTTCCTACGGTTAAAGCAGGAAATTGGCCTAATTTTTGATCACCATTTTTAACGATGATTGTCTCACGCTCTTTGTGCAGATAACTTTCTTGACGTGTGATATAGAGTGTATTGAGTAGTTTTTTCACAATGAAAATAGTTCTGCGATATATGCCTTAGTATGGTCGTTAGAGAACGTATTTGGTTGGCACAAGTCAAGCAGAGAACAGGCTTTGCAACGCGATCTATCTTTGATCGGTGACGGTGTTGTACCCGCCGCCAAAATCGCCCGCGCCTGCTCTATCATTGACACGGTTACCATACGCAAGCGATCATCAATCAATATCGGCTCACGCCGCCGCACCTCCCAATACCAGATTGCACCCTGCTCCACCTTGGTATTGCGCATCTCCTCTATGCACAAAGCTTGCGCACATAACTGAATGCGATCCCAATCCTGCACTTTGGGTTTGCCGCGTTTGTATTCAACAGGGAAATAACGTGGAGGTAGCCCCGCTTCCGGTCCTGTGCGAGCCTCTATCTCTAACAAATCCATCTTGCCTTTGATTTGATATTTTTCTGAGGTGAGTAATACACCACGCTCCGAGCGCAATGAACCACGTTGCTCGGCTGCGCCACTATCCACCCGCTCATGCAGTAATTGGCCCTCAGCGGTAAAACGATTCTCTGCCCATACCTGCTCAACATGAATCAAGGCGAACTGGCGCGGGCAGTACGCGATGTGTTGCAACGCTGAGATGAACAGAAAATCGTCTTGCATGATCAATCTGAAAATTTAAGCAACGACCTTTTGTAAAGTCACGCCTTGTGGCAAATTAGATTCGTCAACACTTACCGTGTAGTCGGCAAATTCGCGCGCCGCGCTCTCGGATTTACGTACTACCTTAATACGCTCAAATAGACTATGTGCTTGAGCGTTGCCCAACTTGCTTTCGTGCTTAAACACGTATAAGCCACGTGTAGTCATTTCACCGCGTGCGGCAGAACGGTCATGTTCAAACATATTGGTGAGTGACTCCAGTAACAACGTCATATCTTCATCGCTAAAACCAGTTTGTTCTGCTAAGTGTGCAGAGACGAAGCCGTGTGCCACGTAGAGGCCGTAGGGTACGGTAAATTTACGCCCCATGGTGCGATTATCACCACTTTGGCTTTCCGCTTCTTTTTCAGTGGTGACCGCCATCCGAGTAATCGAATGTTCAGAAGAAACGACGGGATCAATTGAACGCGCAAACGTGATTTGTACAGGCCCACGCACTTGACCACAATTGACCCCTGTTGACATTACCGCGCCAAATGTACGGACATCGTAAAAATTTGTGCACATCCACTGCCTTGCCTCTTGAGTTTTGTCGCCTCCTTTGCGTTTTTTTTCGTCGCCCTTCAATATATCTTCTGCACCAATCGCGATATAAGCGCGCTCATGGGTTTTGTTCAGAATGGATTTTTCTTTGACATAAATTTCAAATGGCGGCGTCTCGTTTTTTAACATGCCAATATAGTTGCGAACTTTCCGCTTTAGGCACACATCAGTTACTAATCCTTTGCCAGTTTCAGCATCCAAGCGGGGTAAGTTTCCGGCATCAGGATCACCATTGGGATTGCCATCTTTAACATCAAAAAGTAGTACGAAATCATAACGGTTAACAATTGCCATGCTTATTCTCCCTGGGGTGATGTAGATACGTCCGTTTTAGTAAAAAATGCTTGTCTTTGGTGGTAATAGCCGATTGCAAAACGACCTTGATCTTGTAAATTTAGTTGGACTGGAAAATCGCCAATTGCACCTAAAACTTCCGCCAGCTGTCGCTCAAAATAAATGGAACGCCCTTTTTCGAGTTTTCCTAAATGATGATTTTTAAGTCGCATTAGGATCGGCATAACGCTGGCAGGAGTTCCTGAAGCTGAAGCATAATAGCGATCGCGTATGGTGGTATTGATATTGGGTTGGGCTTCCTCCTGAATTTTTTCCAGAGTGGCAAACAGCCGACCTAAGCGATAACCCACATTACTATTTTCTTTATCTAAAGCCACTGTCATTTCCTTTTCGGTTGAATGCTGCAATTGAGGTTGAAATTGCGATCGTGTTTTACGGTTGAGGCATGCTTTGATAATTGCTGCACGCGGATAAGAAACTTCACGTTCGATTTGAATCCGACGCAGTGCGGCTTGATATAGCGAATCAGGATAGGGCAAACCAGCGAGGATGCAGCGCATCCAATCACCCGCTAAGTTAGAAGGAATATTTTCCGATTTACCTAATGCCGCAATTCTGCTCAACAACCACCATATTGAAAGATGGTCACGTTCATGTGGTGCGTGCACAAGATCCAGATCATGAAAATGCTGTACTATTTTTTGTGAAAATTCGCCTATCGTACCGGTCTGCCAAAAGCGAATTGAGATACGTGCCGCATTCGGTGACAAACCCAAGACAAAAAATCGTGTCCCATCATCGACTGGCATTACCCCCATATCAACAGCACGGTATAACGCTTTCACCGATTCAACCAAGCGATCAGGATCGTCCTTAGGTGGCTCATCAAAAAGCAAAGAAAAATCAGATTCAAGTTGCGTTTTTTTATCTGACCAAAAAACGGTAGTGGCGTCGCCCACTTGAATTTTCTGTTTTGAATCTCTTCCCAGTAAATAATTCAAAGCGGTTGTATAAGCAAAGGCACTGTTGTTTCCTATCGGTGCATTCCAACCTTGAGTTTTTCCATAAGAATTAAAAGCTGTCAGATTAAATGAAACAATACTACCGCCAGTGGTATTGGTACCGCGCACACCTTTAATTGGGGGTTGCAATCTAGTTAAGTTACTTTTTTCGCCCGATATGAGACAAACACCTTGCTCACCATCTTCCTTAGTTGTGCCCAAAATGCTCGCTACAACCATCGCTCTTTCACAAATAAGTTGAATATCGCTATTGAGTCTAAACGTCATAAAAGGATTCGACTCTTTAATGATTGTCATGTGCTCACTCAGCTCCAAACCTGCCAAATAATTACTCTGGAAGAATTTAAGAATAGCAGCAATACCAGCATCCTCTTGCAAATTCGTTTCTTTAATACGCTGGACAAACGCCTTGTGTTGATCTGCAACACGTTCAGGCTTGCTATCTTTTTTTGCGCACACACCAAGAACATATTCGGCGTTATCCCATAAGAAATAAGCTTTAATCCCAGATGAGCGAATCTCTGACTGCGGCACCAGAAAACTTTTAGCTCTCAGTTGTTTCCCCACTTGACGGCGCGTATCTTCAATTTGCACTAGCTTTCCGTCGGCATCAATCACTATCACGAAGGGGATTTCTTTTTGCTCAAAACCATCCGGTGCTATACCGCCGTCTGGATCAGCCACCTTACGCTCATAATAATCTTTCAGTGCTTGTAAAATCATCCCCGCACCTCTTCGCTTTCCCAGGCAGGTACGTCAATTGCACCTTGATTAATCGCTGCATTAAAAAATTTTGGCGTTGGGCTTTCCCGATTTTTATAATCCATGTCATATAGCATCCAACCCAAAACACGGGTCTCAGGTATTGCTGCTGGTTCTTGGGCTTGATCAATGACTAGGCGAAACGCACAGGAAAATTCTCGACACCCCAGATAAGGTTGATTAAAACACTGCCCTTTTTCGGCTCGACGTTCGAACATGGCGGCATATTTTCCATAGTTCGCGTCCACATCTTTGCTTTGATCGAACACCAAATCAGCATAAATCCGGTATTTCACATCGCGTAAAAATAACCCTGCCCGTTGCTGGCGTTCGTCTTCAATCGCAAAGCCCATGGATTCGCCAGATTCACCCTTCATCTGTTTCGCTGTGGGTCCAGTAAAGACCTTGCCCACCTCATTGCGACGGACAGAAACCCAACGAATAGGATTGATCACTTCAATTCGTGTAATCTGCCAATGCACTGCTGGCTTCCAGAAAATTGCCTCAAAAATTGCACGCGCTGCGGAAGGCGTAATCACGTCATAACTTACCCTTTCCACTTTCATTTCCGGTCTGGTAAAACAGGCAAAATCGCCGCTCACTTCTAAGCAATAATTATTTTTCATAGAAATTTTTAGTAGTTATGTTTAAAACAAAACAAAACAATTGGAATCAGTACTACGAACAGTTCAATCAACATACGAAACAAAACCATAATACAAAGAATGGTAAAACGGCAATTTGACTGGCGCCCCATCAGTCGCAACTCCTTTAACTGCTTAGAAAAATCAAAATAATCTCGCACATTTACCTCAATCAGAGAGAACTAAGTTAAAAAATTATAGTTCTAACTATGGGTAATAGCAAATATTATTTTAAAGCGTATAATCATGATTCGCGAAAGCGTGGATTGAAACTAACTTTGGGTGAATACATTCATTCAATTTGCAGCGCCCTAAAGTAGAATACTTTGGGGCGCTTCCTCATCACACCATTACATCACGGTGTATTCGGGGCTAATTGAATACAAATCATCCGCCACCAATAAACCCCGTACTGGGTCATACGCATACGGGATACAAACTGCCCACATTTCAGGTTGCACCATTTCAATCGCTCGTATTTTTTTCAACTTATTGAAATCATTTTCATAAATCGTGACACAGTAGCGCTGTAACTTACGTAGCAAATATCTTTCCAGTACGCCCGCCTTCAACATGCCTATATATTTCTGCCCGTCCTCGTCATAAGGTACAAAAATCTGCCAAATACCTTTGTCATCGATCATGCGAAATTTATTTGCCGCTGAACGAAACTGCACAACACCATCCCGTGCATCTTTAGTCAGAAGTGGCATTACCCCAAATTCATCGGGATCGGCTGATCCGAAGTATTGTTGAAAATAGCTTTGATAGAGTTCGTGCGAAAGCAAATTGCCTGCGTATCCGTGCCATACACTGCGCGTCGCTTGCTCACCAAATAGAATCATCCCTTTGGGAGGTGGTTGCGGCGGGACAAAAACGACGACTCGTCCTTTATCAAGTTTTCCTTCACGATTACAGCGTCCTGCCGCTTGCGCTATCGAATCCAATCCGGCCAATGCCCGATACACCACCGGAAAATCTAAATCGACGCCCGCTTCGACTAATTGCGTACTGATGACGCGTATAGGTTGACCTGCTTTGAGTTTGTCTTTAATTTCTTGAATAGTGTTTGAACGATGCTCACCACACATCAAACCAGATAAATGTATGGTGTCAGCGGGCATTAGATCTGTCAGTGCACGACAATCTTTGCGAGTATTCACGATCGCTAAAACCGATTCATGCTGCATCAGTTGTTGCGCGATTTCTTCCCAACTAGAGCGGATGTTTAAATCATCGGGTTTAATCACATCCACCCTATTGAGTTGTCGATATAAGGCGCTCACATCAGGAATAATCTCAAGCGCATTATCCAAACCGCGCAAAATCGTTCGACCATGAGCATCTATTTTTGAAGCAAGCGCAGGTTGAGTCGCGGTGGAAAGCACCAAGGTAACACCATAAAATTCGGTCAACAACCTCAGCACATCCAAGACCGGTTGTAGAAAATTAGGTGGCAAGAGCTGAGCTTCATCGAGCACAATGACGGAGTTGGCCAGATTATGTAACTTGCGGCAACGGCTAGTACGTGCAGCAAACAAAGATTCTAACAATTGCACATTGGTGGTCACGATGATAGGTGCATCCCAATTCTCGCAAGCGAGACGACTTTTCGCGTTCTCTGTTTCGCTGTCCAAATTGGAATGATGCTCTAACACTGCTTCACCAAAAATATCACGATATTGATTGGCGGTCTGCTCAATAATGCTGGTATAAGGTATGGCGACAATGACGCGTCGTTTATCAAACCTAAGCGCATGATCTAAGGCGAACGCCATTGCAGATAAAGTTTTACCCCCGCCGGTAGGGACGGTTAAAGAAAATAAACCAGGCCGAGACAAAGCAGCGGCACGACATGCTTGCAAAATATTCGCACGAATTTTATTAATTGGATTGCAGTTATTGGTCGCCACTTTACCCGCCATATAGGCATCAAACAGCGTTTTCAATTCCGCTATGCCGGGATACTTGGCGCGGTTCGCCGTTTTTTCTGGTGACATGAACGCTTCTGTATCCAGAAAATCCGCATCCACCAAGCACGAAAACAGCATGCGCATCCATAAATGCAGTCCTTCACTGCCACCCAAAGGTTTAGTATTCGGTTTATTACAAGCCAAAATTGCTTGCCCAGGCGAATTATCTAAGGCCTGTTCCAAATGTTTTTCTTCCTGCGCTTTTTGAAGACGTATGGACAGAGCTGAATCGCCCGCTTCGCTAGTATTCCAATCTGGTAAACCTGTGTGATGTCCAGCAATTAAATATGCGAGTAACTGACCGCTCGCTTGCAATTGATTGATCGCATAAATAGCTCCTGCCATAGAATGAATCTTGTTTGTCTTTTGTTCGATATGTGCCTCTGGATCATAGCCTGAAGCATTTTTGATATAACATTGAAATGAGGGGCGATATTTGCCTAGGTCATGCCATATGCCAGCCAATTTTGCCCAATCTGCGCTATTAAAATTAAACGCTGCCTCACCAGAAATTCTAGCAACCTCACTCAGATGTTCTTCGAGTTCATGGATAATCCATTCACCGTTTTCGGATTGCTTTACATGCGCCAGCATTGATTCGGCTTGGTTCATTTTTTCCATTCTCTAATTGCATTTCATTTCAACATAACGACAATCTAAAATAAAACTTCCCATGCCACCATCTGCCTGAAAAAACGACATGCTTGAAAACTAGCAGATCAGAAGAGCCACTTCGCCAATTCTTCATGATTGCGCAGCACGATTTGCTGCGCAGTTGCACTACGTTCTGTATCGTCGGGATGAATGCGGTAAAACTGGAGGTAATAAGTGACTAGCGCGGCACGGGTTGGTATTTTTAATACCCCATCGGTGAAACCATAATCGTGCGCTACCAGTTTTTTCTGAGCGGTTGATAAGCGTGGGTCTGCGATGAGTTCTAGCGTAACTTGCGTGTGCCAAACGCTATCATCCAGCATGTTTTTGTCTGCATCAGTGAGCAAATCTGGCGTATTAAAAATTCTAGTCAAGACAAAATCACGAAATTCACGACTTTTTTCGCACCATGCACGGGTATGCCAGCGATACCCGGTATACACCAAGGTATGTGGCTGTATTACTCTCGTCTCTGGCTCTGGGTTTGACATAGAAGCGTAGTCAATTTCCAATCGGGAGGATTCACGGCAGGCTCGTATTATTTTTTGTAGTACTGCAGGGCGCACATTACGCATGGTAGGTACGATGGTATCGGTATTTGGAAGCCACAGATTGAGCGTGGCAAAACAGGCACTGAGATGTTTTTGTTGAATCAGTAAATCCAGATATTCATCAACGTTCCCCTGCGTATAACGCGGCTTAAAGCTTGGACCAGGCTGATAACCCTTGAGATATTTATTGTAAATTAGGCTGTCCGGCGCTGTTTGCTCTATGTAATGTTGAATATTTTGTGAAGCCTGTTGGCGACCAATACCAAAAGCATTTTGCAAATGAGTGGTCGTCAGACGACCCTCCCAATACGCGATGATTTCGATCAAATGATAACGTAAAAGTACGTCCCAACTTTCAGGCCACGCTTGCGTATGTCGTCCCATATTTCTCAATAAAATTGATCTAATAGCAATGTCATTATATTCCATTCTTGACAATATCTTTTCTTAAAACCAATCTATAGAAAAAATATCTACTTCAATTAAGTTAAAAATAATTACGTTAGAAACACATAGTTGTAAATTAAAGATGAGCATGCACATCGAACTCGTCATCGATCATTTCGTGTAGGCGAGTCTACTTATCCGATAGATGGGGTTGTTGAATCAAAAATTGTGCAATGGATTAAAGATGTGCATTTGTAGATAGAAACACACTTGATGATGGTTTAATCGCTACGTTCTGCACGAACGTTGACATTCATCGAATACCCACATCCGCTCTACACACAATCGTTTTTATACGCTTACTGAATGTAATAATTTTGTTATAGAAACAGCAAACTCAGGGGTGAATTATGGTGAACGTTTTTAATCAAAAAAAGAGGGAGAAATTTGAAGGGGAAATTTTTTCAACACAAAAACAAAAACGGCTTACAAATCACTTTGTAAGCCGTTTTCATTAAAACAAATTCGGTGGGGTGGACGATGGGGCTCGAACCCACGACAACAGGAATCACAATCCTGGACTCTACCAACTGAGCTACGACCACCACTGAACTATTACTGCATAACAGAATAGCCTTGTATTATACGATGATCAAAGCTAGACCGCAACTTTTTCTATTTGGCAATGAATGATCAGCGCTAACCATTGCTATTTAAGGCGAATTAATTTGCATTAATCGGCTTGGCAATGACTTTCACTTGCACGGTTTGGCGTTTTTTGTCTTTGTTTTCGATCACCAATGTCAAGGGGATCACATCGCCTACCTTGACTTGATTTTTTAAGCCCATCAACATTAAGTGATAACCACCCGGTTTTAGATCAACCGGTTTGCCTGCGGGTAGTGCTAATTGCTCAATTGCGCGCATGCGCATGATGTTGTTGTCGAGCTTCATTTCGTGTAGCTCAGCGCTGGCGGCGGCGTCGCTGTGGGCTTCGATCAGTTTGGCATCGCTGCTGGATTCGATTTGTAAAAAAACACCGCCCACTTTTTGCTGCGGCACAGTGGCGCGTATCCAAGCGTCTTTGACGACGACTTCGGCATGTGCCGAGGCTGTGATGCTGACGATTGCCAATGCGACGATTGCGCTGGCTGTTGAAAATATTTTCATGATGTTAAGCCGTTACTAAATTTTCTAATGAAGCTAAATGTGCGCTGGGTTGTTGTGTGCTGTATTGGACGTTTGCCATTGCTTCCAGCAGTAACTCAACCTGATTAGCAGCCAATTTTTTAGGGTCTGATAAAGTTTGGCGAAACGCTCTGGCACCAACCAAGCCGGTAGTTAAGCCCAGCATGTGGCGCGTAATCGAGTTTAAGCGCACGCCTTTGCCGCCATCACCGTATTGTGCTAATTGGGCTTGAATATAGGGCAGCATGACAGCAACCACTTCATCGCGGGTTTTGGGGGGCGTTGGATCATCATAAAAACGCGCATCAAAACTCGCCATCAGATACGGATTGTGATACGCCTCGCGCCCTAGCATGACGCCATCGAGGTGCTGCAAATGGGTATCGATTTCTTCTAGTGTTTTGATGCCGCCATTGATGATGATTTCTAGCTGCGGAAAATCACGTTTCAACTGGTACGCATAATCATATTTGAGCGGTGGAATCTCGCGGTTTTCTTTGGGTGATAAGCCTTTTAAAATCGCATTACGGGCATGTACGATAAAGGTGGTGCAACCCGCATCGGCAATCGTGCCAATAAAATCGCGCACAAAATCGTAAGAATCGATATCGTTGATGCCGATTCGGTGTTTGACGGTGACATCGATTTGCACCGCATCACGCATGGCTTTCACGCAATCGGCCACCAGCTTGGGTTCGGCCATCAGGCATGCGCCAAACGAACCATTTTGCACACGTTCGGATGGGCAGCCGCAATTGAGGTTAATTTCATCGTAGCCCCATTGCTCGCCTAATTTTGCACTTGCTGCTAAAGCGGCTGGCTCGCTGCCACCCAGTTGCAAAGCAACGGGGTGTTCTTCATCGTTGAAATTTAAATGGCGCGCGACGTCGCCATAAAGCAGCGCACCAGTAGTCACCATTTCGGTGTACAACCAGGTGTGGCGTGTAATTTGCCGATGAAAATAACGGCAGTGGCGATCGGTCCAATCCATCATGGGCGCGACAGATAAGCGACGAGAAGGTAAAGCCTTGGGTTTCACTGATGACAACGGTGCAAGTCAATAAAGCGTTATTGTACCAGCCCCGTCAGGAATAACGCGCCGATCCAGCTTCCCCACTAAGCCAGTTGCTGCAACCAGCGTGCAATACCATCAATGCTGCGAAAATCGTGAACGGAGCGGCATGTTATTTGTGGATGGCGTTCTCTCACCATGCTCGATAAGGCATTGCCTGGGCCAAGTTCTAATGCATATTCGATACCGGCTTCTGCGCATTGATCGATACAGGCATCCCACTGCAATGTTTGCACCAATTGCGCTAGCAGGCTCGCTTCGGTATCGGATACTGTGCTGACGTAATGACCATCGACACCAGCTAACACGGAGCAAGTTGGCGTTAACCAGTGCACCTGTTGTAAAGCGATTTTGAATTGATTTTGCGCCGCGCTCATTAAGGGCGTATGCGACGCGATATGCACCGCCACCGGTGTACAGTGCGCCAATGTTTGCAATTGCGGCAAGGCACGCTCAATATCAGAAGCCAAACCAGCAATCAGGCAGCGATTACTGGCGTTCACGATAGCGATAAATAAACCACTGGCAGCCAGCAGCGGCGCAATCGATGAAACCGTCGCCCCGGCTGTTAAATGCAAAGCCAACATACTTTGCGGTTTGGCCGGATCAACACAAGCTTGCATGGCGATCGCACGTGCGTTGGCTAAATCGATTGCGTTATTGAGTGATAATCTACCTGCTACCGCATGGGCGCTTACTTCACCGATGCTGTAACCCGCGACCAAACTAGGGGTTGGCAGCACCGCTTGCAGCGCATGCCAATTGGCGAGACTGGCAGCAACGATCAAGCCTTGCGCATAGCGATTGGCATACATCGCTTGTGGCTCAGCCAAAATTTGCGCGAGTGATTTAACTGCACCGTCACCTTGATCAAAACTGGCTAGCACAGTAGTTAACCACTGCGCGGTTGGTGCGTGGCTTCTTGCCAGATCAAACATGGCTGGATGCTGCGCCCCTTGCCCGGGGCAAAGTAAGGCAAAGCGCTTTGCCATTATGATGCCCGCCTATTTTTCAACGACATTCTTTTGATTGGCAATTTCTCGTGCTCACTTAAACTAGCCACAGCGCCTACGGTAATGACAAAGCGACTAGCCGCCAACAAGTCGGCCGCGCCACCGGGCGATAAGTAGCGTTCTACACAGGCGTGATGGATCTGTTCGGCTTTGCCATACCAATCTGGCGCAGCAGTGCCGCCTGCCTCTAAAAACGCTTGCGCCTGCGCCTTTACCCAAGCTGCACCAGCAACGCCTCCACGGTGCAATACATTGGTGTCGCTCATGTTTGCCATCAAGGCAAATAAGCAATCAATCTGCGCGCGCTGCCAATCGTGCGTGCGATGCCAAGTGGCGAGCCAACGCGGCACACCAATTTCAAACACAGTAGGAAACCCCAAAGCGCCTTCTTCGCGCGCACCGCTCGCGGCAAATAATTGGGCGACTTGTTGGCCGTGGCTTAATGTGTGGCTGAATGGATGTTGTACGCCAATCTCGCCAGCGTGATGCAACAATGCTGCACCCCAGTGATGACGTAAAGTAGCGCGCAATTGCGCAGGCGATGGCGTTGCTGATGGCGTAGCTTGCTGGCGCAGACAAGCACCCGCCGCCGCGCATAACATGCCTAATACGAAGATGGCACCACGATGGGTATTCACACCACCAGTTGCCAGCAACATGGTGTGTTCAGCTTGCATGCCTAATTGTTTTAATTCGGCGAAAGGTGCGGTGCGCCAGCCAGCCAAGGTGATCGATTTAAAATAATGGCGCAAACTGAATAGACTGCGCATAAACGTCGTGGCGTTCATGTCGCGGTGGCTGCCATTGTCACGCAACGATACCAAGCCGGGTTTTGGGTACAACACCAACTCTTCATACAAACTACGCACGGCACAAACGGCAATCTGCCGCGCCACGATGTGCGCGCCAGTTCGCGCCACCATGCGTTCGTGTGCTGGCACCTGCTTAGTTTTCTTATTTATTAAAAAATGGGGAGTATGATTAAAAATCATGCCATTCCCGCATTATTGATAAGTATTTCATTTATATACAGCACTCAGTATATTAATTTAGACAATCCAGCAAATCAGCTATCGGCATCAAGCGCACCTGCGTCATGTCTTTCACCAAAACACGGTTTTGCGTGCGGCTCAATGCGCCGCCTGCGCGCTGTTGTACTTGCCACCATTCTTTCCACGCTACCGCCGCAGTATTGGGGAAAATAATTTCACCGTCTAAAGGCAACACCTCGGAAAACTGTGCCAATAAATTCACCGCTGCTGCCAACTGTGCTTTGCTGTTGACGCGCATTAGAAGGTCTATGTCGGATTCTGGTTTGAGATACGGTAATCCGGTAATCGCTTGAAACGCCAGCGAGCCAACCACTTGTATTCTCATTTCTTGTTCCGCTGCAGTTTGCAGCAATCTCAATAAGGCCGACTGCCACATCACCGGAGCGCTTGACAATGCCTCGTCGAGTGCCAGCGGTGCGCGCATCGTGCTCACCTCATCGCGTGCAAGTCGCACCGAAATACGTCGCCCTTTTTGTTGCGGCATTACAGAGGAATGCGCAGGTGGCAGCGCAATGCCAGCGCACACCACTGCTTTGTCATGCAAGACATCGGCATCTTGGCGGCGCACCACCAGCGGCCAATTTGCTGTGCGCCAAGTTTCTAGCTGCTGCGCTTCTTCAGTCAGCGTGGTCATCAAATTTTGCCAACCTGCTTCTGACAAAACCACCCAGTCGTGCCTTTGCAAAGACAGCGAGCTGAGCGCAGCTTCAGTCATCATCCGCCACAGCCAACACTGCATCGATCACCGCTTGCGCACGCAGGCGGCCGCCGCGTTGTTGCCCTAATGCGCTACGTTGATCTGTGCGATCGGCTTGCGCCAAGGCCAACGCCAATTGCTCGGCCAGTGTGAGGTTTGTATCGATGCCCCAGATCGCCTGAATGCCGCCCATTTTTTCGTAATTTTTGGGGCCAGGCGCAAACACCGGATTGCTTTGTGCCAGTGCTGTCAGCGTGTCTTCAGGCACTTTGGTGATGCGCGCCATCGCAGGCAAACCCATCACGCGGATGGTGGCGTCTGGCAAGGCATAACAAGCATCCGCCATCATGCCACTGGTAATAAAGCCGCCCGACAAGGCTTGCGCATACACCAGCGCCAGCACCACATGCCCATGCTGGCGCGCCAGAGCTATGCATTTGCCCAAGTGCGCCATATAAGAATTAATGCCCAACATTTCATCGCGATGGCGCAGGCGTTGGCCTTGCGTATCGACCAATAATAAAATCGGCCGTTGCGGAAAATCACGCACCGTTGCTAACACCGCTTGCGCCTGTGCCAAGGCAATCTCAACACCAATCGGCGTGTGCTGGCACGTGCCAATCACACTGATGGTGTGCCCGTTTACGCTGGCGCTGCCGTTGATGAAACAATCTTTTTCCTCAATCGTAAAGCCTTCGGGGAAAAGCTGCTGTGCCAAGGTTTGCCATTGCACATCGCTGTCTTCTATTCGCTTCATCATCTGTGCTCACCTGTTTGCAAGGGTTTGGCCATCGCCAGAAATGCAGCGGTATCTAACATCGTTAATTGCTCAGGCGCAGCACAACCCATTGCGCGCCAAATTTCCATAGGCTCAGCGCACGCACCAAACTTTTGCAAACGCTGCGCTAACATGGCTTGCTCTTGTTCGAGCTGGGTCAAATTCAACGGGGTATTGTTTGATACAGAAAACTTTTGCATAGCGACGCCACAAGCCTGCCTGAATGCCGCGATGTCATCTTCCACCAAACAGTGACAATCGCCCAGTAAATACCGATGTTTGCCGCCCGTGGTGCGCCATACCAAGGCACGATCACGCGAATCAAATTCTTCCACGCCATTCGCCGTTTCGATCACTTCTGGCCCCGACATCGCCAAGCGCGCTTGTTCCGACATGATCACCCAATTCGCGCAGCGCGCCACGATACCCATGCCACCAAAGCAGCCATTGCTACCACCAATCAACATCAACACCGGAATCCCTGCTGCGCGCACTGCCAGCAATGCGCGCATCACTTCCGAAACGGCGATCAAACCGGCATTCGCCTCATGCAAACGCACACCACCCGACTCCGCCAAAATAATCAGCGCGGCAGGTTTTTGCAACACGGCGCGGCGCATTAAACCCACCAGCTTTGCACCATGCACTTCGCCCACCGCGCCACCCATGAAGCCGCCTTCTTGCGCGGCGACGTACACGCGCTGCCCCTGCAAACGCGCACGGCCAATTACGACACCATCATCAAACGACACCGGCGCATTCAATTGCGCTAGATGCGGGCTAGTCCATTCGGCTGAGGGGGGTAGGAATTCTTCAAAACCATCAAACAGAGCCAACACTCTTTGCCGTGCCGTGGCTTCTAGGTAGCTATGCATGAATTGGCTCCTGCCCTCCTTCTAGCAGCGCTTGCACTGCTTGATCCAAACGCAGGCTGACCACCGCTGGCGTCGCACCCATATCGTTGATGGCGATACGCACATTCGCCAACTGCCAGCGTGCATTAAAATCTTGCATCACCGCTTGCCAAATCGTTGCGAAACCGACTGCCGCAGTCGCCACTTGAATCTCACATGCCGATTGCAAATCAGCGCTACCGATTAATACTTCCAGATTGCCAGAGCTGACCACGCCGACCATTTGTGCGGGTGCATTAATCATGCGCTGGCCTTGTTCAAAACGAAAATTGAGTGTTTCCATACGTAGTATTCCAGGTCATTGATGCATCACCAATTCCGAAACCGGCGCGGTGGCTGATATAAACCGCCTGAAGCACGCACCAAGTCTTTCATGTTTTTTGCGGCCAGCAGATCTCGCGTCGCAAGTCGCTTATCGATGCCGATGTCTTCTGCTCGCTGAATCACACCACGGTCACGCAAGTTTTCTACGGCACGGGCATCGCGTGCCAAACCCACGGCGGTGTACCCTGCCACACCACGAATCGCCTGTTCGCGCTCTTCTAGATTGCGGCATAATAAAAGATTGGCGATACCTTCTTCGGTCAAAATATGGGTGACATCATCACCGTAAATCATCACCGGGGGCAGCGCCATCTTGGCTTGTTCGGCCAGTGGCCACGCATCTAAAGTTTCTACGAACGCGGGTTGCATGTGTTCGCGAAAGGTTTCCACGATCTGCACCACCAGCTTGCGCCCGCGTGGCATTTTTTGTGCACCTTGCTGTGCTTGCTGTCCCGCTTTCAGCCATGCCGGGCTGGCATGACGGCGGCCACGTGCATCGGCGCCCATATTGGGCGCGCCACCAAAGCCAGCGATGCGCCCCAGCGTCGCAGTGGATGAATTCCCTTGCAAATCAATCTGCAAAGTCGAGCCAATAAACATATCGCAAGCGTAATGCCCAGCCGCTTGACTCAATGTACGATTACTGCGCATCGAGCCATCAGCACCGACAAAAAAAACGTCAGGCCGCGCCCGGATATAGTCTTCCATACCCAGTTCAGAACCAAACGAGTGCACCGATTCAACAAAACCAGCTTCAATCGCTGGGATCAAAGCCGGGTGCGGATTTAACGCCCAATGGCTGGCGATTTTGCCCTTCAAACCAAGCGAGGCGGCATAGGTAGGCAACAATAACTCAATCGCGGCGGTATCAAAACCAATGCCGTGATTTAATCTCTGCACGCCGTATTCAGCATAAATGCCTTTGATCGCCATCATCGCCATCAATACCTGTATTTCAGAAATCAAGGCGGGGTCGCGCGTGAAGAGCGGCTCGATATAATGCTGATTCGGTGACTGCACTACAAAATCCACCCAATCGGATGGAATATCAATCCGTGGCAGCACATCTAATATTTCATTCACCTGCACCACCACAATCCCCGCCTTAAAGGCGGTGGCTTCAACGATGGTGGGGGTTTCTTCGGTGTTGGGGCCGGTATACAAATTGCCGTGCCGATCTGCCGCCTGTGCCACCACCAGCGCCACACGTGGGGTTAAATCGATGAAATAGCGCGCATACAATTCCAAGTAGGTATGAATCGCACCAATGTTCAAACGCCCTGCCGATACCAGCTTGGCTAGGCGCGCCGATTGCGGCCCGGAAAACGAAAAATCCAGTCGATTGGCGATGCCTTTTTCAAACACATCTAAATGCTCAGGTAAAGCCAGTACCGATTGCAGCATGTGCAAATCATGCACGCGGCTGGCGTCGAGCGTACTCAATGCCTTGGCGAGAAAATCTGCCTGCTTTTGATTATTCCCTTCGATACAGACCCGATCGCCCGACTCCAGCACGGCATGCAAGAGATCGACAATGCGCGTAGCGGGCAGCAGCTTGCCGCACAAATCGTGCTGCAAACTGTGCGCTGCCCGTTGCAAGCGTTGTTGCCGATTGCTTTGTAGGCGGTTCCAACGGTTTTCCGCTGTCGTCGCCTGCGCTGATGATGCAAGCATCATTTCACTCCCATCAAATGATCAGGAAACGAGGTCGCAATTTGCGGAAACAAGCACAGTAAAATCACGGCAAAAAACATTAACAATAAAAATGGCATAACACCCCACACAATCTCTTTCAAGCTGATGTCGGGCGCGATATTTTTAATCACAAAAATATTCAAGCCCACTGGCGGATGGATCAAACCCATTTCCATCACGATCGTCATCACCACACCAAACCAAATTAAATCAAAGCCCGCGGCTTTCAGTGGCGGCAAGATGATAGGACACATCATCAAAATAATCGAGACTGGTGGCAAAAAAAATCCAAATACCACCACCATGCCCAAGATCACCGCTAACAACATCCAGCGACTTAAATGCAAATCCACCACCCATTGCGCGGCAGATTGGCTGATGTGCAAATAACTCATTACATACGAGTACAACAGCGACATGCCGATAATCAGTAACAACATGGTTGATTCTTTGATGGTGGAAGTAATGAAAGGTGATAAATCTTTTGGTCGCCACACACCATATACTACGGCAATCAGCACCATCGCCAGCAATGCCCCCAAGCCAGCGGTTTCAGATGGTGTCGCCAAACCACCGTACAATGCCACCATCACGCCAATCAACAAGATCACAAACGGTAAAACCCGTGGCAGCATTTCCACCTTTTGCCCCAAAGTGAAATGTTCATTGTCTAGATAAGCCGATTTCACACCGCCCTGCTGAAACGCTTGATACGCCGTCGCATATTCTTTGCGCGCGCGGTACACCGCATAAGCCGAAAACAGCACCACCAGCAAAATGCCAGGGCCAATACCCGCTAAAAACAAGCGCCCCAAAGACTGCTCCGCCGCCACCGCATACAAAATCATGGTGATCGATGGTGGCAACAAAATGCCCAAGGTGCCGCCCGCCGCGATAATGCCTGCCGCAAACCCCGGCGAATAACCGCGTCGCCGCATTTCGGGAATACCGGCCGAGCCGATTGCCGAACAAGTTGCCGGTGAAGAGCCCGCCATTGCCGCAAACATGGCGCAGGCGAATACATTGGCAATGCCCAAACCACCCGGCACTTTATGCAGCCAAGCATGAATCGCCGAATATAAATCGCGCCCGGCTGGCGATTTGCCAATCGCCGCACCTTTTAAAATGAATAGCGGAATCGATAGTAAAGTAATCGACGCCATTTCTTCATAGACGTTTTGTGTGATGGTATCGAGCGAGGCCGCTGGCATGAAAAAATACATGAAAATAGTCGCCACCACGCCCAAAGAATATGCAATCGGCATGCCAGAAAACATCACCAGCAAAGTCAGCGCGCCATACAGCACGCCAAGTGTTAAGGGACTCATGCTGGCCTCCGCATGGCAGTTTGATTTTTCTTTTGCGTTAGCATCGCCAAAATTTGCAAAGCGATCTGCATCGTCAGCAGCGTCATGCCGAACGCCATCATTGCGTAAGGAATCCACAACGGTGGCGCAAAGGTAGATGACGTGGTTTGCCCATCCACCCAGGCTTCATGAAACAAGGTCCAAGATTTCCACGAAAAAAAGCCGCAAAATGCGCAACTAATCACATCCACCAGCAACAAGCGCAGGGCATTGATTTTAGCGGGCAAAATCGACGATAAAAATTCAATGCCGATATGCCCACGAAACGATTGCACATACGCGGCTGAGAAAAACGTCACGCCGATCAACATGAACACCGATGCTTCATCCTGCCAATCGGTCGGGGTTTGAAAGAAGTAACGGGTGATGACCGAATACGTCAAGATCAGCGCCGTGAAGATCATCGCCACCATCGACACTTTGATGATGGCGCGATTAAACCAGTAGGAGACTGCGGCAATCCGCGCCACTGCCGGATACTCTGGCAATGGTGGATTGGCGCTTGCTGGGTTTCCAATGATGGCATCAAGTTCATGCCCATGACTCATAACAATTTCTCCGCCAGACTGAGTAATTTGGCGCAGTTTTCATTTCTTTCGCCATAGTCTTTCCAAGCGGTGCCGCGAGCAATGGCTTGCCATTTTTTAATCGTAGCGGCATTCATATCCAGCACTTTTGCGCCCTTCTTCTCGTACACGTTGGAGACGGCAATATCATCTTGCTTGGCCGATTTATAAGCGAAGGCTTCCAACTCTGCACCAACCGTCATGATGGCATCTTGTTGCGCCTTGGGCAGTTTGTCGAAAATCGCTTTTGACATCATCAACGGTTCAAACATATACCAGTAACTTTGACCACGCCCGCTGGTGAGAAACTTGGAGACTTCTTCCAGCCGGAAAGAAATCAGCGAGGTCGAAGAAGTCATCGCCGCATCCATCGCGCCGGTTTGCATCGCTGCGTAGATTTCATTCGATGGCAACGACACCACCGCCGCGCCCGCCGCTTTCAATACCAGATCAACTTCACGCGAACCGCCGCGAATTTTTAAACCCTTGGCATCGTCGGGGTCAACAATCGCCTTGGCACGCGATGCAACGCCTCCCGCTTGCCAGATCCAGCTCACCACAACAATACCTTTGTCGAGCAGCAGCTTATTCAACTCGCGCCCAACTTCGGCGTTTTTCCATGAGGCTGCCACGTCATACGAAGGGACTAAACCGGGCATCAAACCGATATTCACTTCCGGCACTTCGCCACCGGCATACGACAAAGGCACTAGCGACAAATCCAACGCGCCTTTACGCATGGCAGAAAATTGCGCGTTGGTTTTCATTAACGAGGAACCGGGATAAATCTCAAACTTGAGCGCGCCATTGGTGCGCTTTTGCACTTCGGCGGCGAATTGGCGCACCAGACGATCACGAAAATCGCCTTCCTCCAAGGTACCACCGGGGAATTGATGAGAAATTTTTAATGCGCCACTTTGCGCCCACGCTGTGCTTGCGTTGAACGCGCCTAGTGTCCCTAACGCGGGAGCCATCAATAAAGTCTGCAAAATACGACGGCGCTTGCTATGTACTGATTCTGACATGATATCTCCTGAAAAATGAGAACTGATTGGGGACATGCAATAGATCCGTCACATTAGCAATCACATTAGCAATCACATAAGCGACCGTCTCAAACCGTGATGACCACCATCAATCTCGTATATTTTATTTTTGTAAGACTTACGCAAAACAGACGTTGGCGTTGTTGCTTCACCTTGCCAATGCAATTTTGCGTAAGTCTCATTTTGAATATAAATACATATTTT
>OFSE01000002.1_pt1 | contig 73923 bp, 145 predicted proteins | sample 1543261 | NCBI WGS metagenome assembly OFSE01 (sample SAMN07774225, study PRJEB24372) | wastewater metagenome | isolation source: Exp Tend VB 50WW | collected 2016-02 | reverse complement strand
TGACTTCGTTTTATTACAAACGATATGTCATCTCACTTATCTATCAAAAATAACAAGTGTTCATCATCTTTTGTCTAAAGAATCAGACAACAATTATGAAGTCTTCTCAAGTAGAGAGATTACATGACAGACACAATAAGACCGTCGTGGGATGAAGTGTGGATGAACGTTGCCCACATGATATCATTGCGATCGATTGATCCTGCATATAAGATCGGGTGCATTGTTGTATCAGCTGACAACCAACGTGTCCTCTCATTAGGATATAACGGTATGGAACGTGGTGGACCGAATGTTGTCGATTCGATAGAACGTGGCATGTCTGGAACGATTCACGCCGAGCTTAATTCACTGATCAAGCTCGATATTGATTTCCCAAAGGGTAAGGTAATGTACGTGACGATGTCACCGTGTAAGATGTGTGCCCGCGCGATTGTGAATGCCAATATAAGCGAAGTTGTTTACGATCAAGAGTATCGTGACACATCGGGATTGGACATCTTAATTGCGCGGGGTGTCACTGTTAGAAGGTACTCATCTGTTGCAGCGAGATAGTTACTGTCAATATTGACACGGATTTACACATGAAAGACATCAATGTCGATGAAATTGAAGTCATCAAGCTACTAAGACGTGGACAAACACATCGTCTAAAAGAGTTGGCGAAGACGTATGTTGAGGCACCACTCGAACAGAAGTCTGAAGAAAAGGTGACAGATACTGTCGTAAGTCACGGTCTTAAGCTTAAGCTTAAGAAAGACAAGGGTATGTGGAAGAAGGGATCACTATGGGTTGTAACAGATCCAAAGAAGCATCCACTCAAAAGAAATGTGTCGTGTTCAGCTGATCAGTTACTTGTCACACACACAACAGACGGTGGAGTGATAGAAGATATGGTGATCCTGAAGTCTGAACTTGACGACGTGTTCGAACTGATGTAGGAGCAAGTTACCTTGGAAAAATTATCTACAAACGGTGACCTAAAGAGGCTCATCAAGGAAAGTCTGGGTATCGTTGACGAACCGATTCTTGCAGAGTCGTTTGTTGCGCAACCGAAGCAATTTGACATCAAGTCTGAGAGACTATCACAACAGACGAAAGATAGTCACATCGCACTGTATAAGTCCTACGTTGAGAAGTTCAACAAGTTGTCAGCAACACTTGACACAGCTGATCGCTCGGCCGCAGCGACTGCATGTTCTGAATATCGCTTCCTTAAGGAAGATGAAGCATATACGCTGAATGCGATATACCTTCATGAACTTTATTTCGCCAACATAGGTGACCAGAATTCCGTATTGTACAGTGACACAATATCACACATGCGACTTGATCGTGATTTTGGTGGAATAAAGAATTGGCAAGAAGACTTCATCGCCGCGGCAATGTCTGCTCGCGAGGGGTGGGTTATCTGTTGTCTCAACACATTCTTAAAAAGATACATCAACGTTGTCATAGATGGAGACTCGCAGGGTATTCCATTAGGGTGCTTTCCGATCATAGTTCTTGACATGTGGAGTCACAGCTATTTCAGAGACTACTTGACAGACAAGAAGAAGTATGTTCGTGACATGATGGGTGAGCTCAATTGGAAAATTATAGATGACCGGTTCACACGCGCCGAACACGTGTTAGATGCACTTAAGTGAGGGATCATGATCGATAATTCAGTAGATGATAGGTGGTACCTCTTTGAAGATGTTGAAGAAGGTACAGGTATGGCGTTGTCGCCCGCATCGGTAGACACGCAGATTGATTCTTTGCTTGTGACGTTTGAGGAAGCCGCGGCCGAAGTTGAAGATGAAGTCGTCGTCCCAGAGGGTATCTCGATGCGTGACATGTTACTCATGCTCGAGGCCGACGAAGATGAAGATAAGGCTGACGAAGATGAAGACACTGTCACAAACAATGATGTGCAGAAGACGGATGAGCCAGCAACTCCTCTTGCACCGAAGATCAACATTGATGAGTTCACGTCACGAGTTGCAACCCTCATTCAGACGTACACGAACAGATTAGACATCGAGACAGTTATCTTCAATCGCGCAAAGAATTATCTTGAGAATGAACATGGTTCAAGTGCTGCGAAGCAGTTTGAAGATATCATGATATCAGAACATGATATTGACTTACGACAGAATGCGCCTGAAGATCCAGAGCCTAATCCACAGGCTGTCGGTGCAATGGGTCCATCACCAGGATAAACAGACAGACAAAATACTGTACTTTCTACTTCATGGATTACATAGATTTAGATATCAGGAAGTGCATCCACGTATCACTCATGACGAATACGCATGCAGGGTTGAAGATACAAGCAGCAAAACTTAAGCTCAGTATGCAAGCAATACTTGACGAACTGGCTAATATGGTTGCAAGTGAAGATCCATACGTGATGAAACATCTACACGAACTTAAAAGAATGAAACGCCGACGTGAAGCTAGTATACTGAGTTCAACAGACGCAGATACACTACTTGATCATATCGAACAGTTAGAAGAGGATCAATGAAATTGTTGCAGTGGTTCTTTGGATTATTTGGTATCACTCTTGTCAGGTCATGTGACATTCAGAACCTGAAGAAGATGGCTGATATCGAAGAGATGTGCAATTGTATATTTTCTGAACTTGAGTCTGTTAAGTCAACTGTGACAGCATTGGTCATGACAAATCCGTATGTCAGGGTCATTGATATGAATTCAGTGGACGAAAATAGTGATCGAGAAGAGATTGATGATGATGTAGATGATGAGCTTAATCGAAGGAGGAATTTGAACTGATGTTCTTTTTACTGCTTAAGGGATACTTTGCAAAGTTTATCTCATTCTTGAGGAAGTATTCTGTTATCATATGCGTCACATTGGGTGTGCTAGCTGTCGGCATCATATGGATGATGACGAGGGGTGCTGCAGGTGATCAATTGATCAGTTCAATGTGGAAATTAATAGAGAAGGAGCGATCACTTCATTCTGAAAAAACGAAGGAGATCGACAAGATTCATGCGACAGAGGTCACTGCACGTGAAGAAGCTGCGCGCCGCGCAGTCAATGCGGTCAAGCAGGCTGAAGAACAGTACATGAAGAAGAATATTGAACTTGACGAGAAGAAGCGCAAGGAGATTGCGAAGCTTGTCGCGACCGAAAATGACTCAGCGATCATTGCGAAAATGCTTGCTGAGCAATATGGATTCACTTACATACCATGAGATACACAATTAGATCAACAATGACATCGCTGTTGACAGCATGTATGTTGAGCATGTCTCCGTGGCATGTTGACATCAACGCATTCACACAAGCTGTTGACGAACAGGGTCTTATCTCTCCAATAAAGAAGGGCCAACCATCACCATTTGACGGTGTTGTGATGAATGATGTCGCCGCAGCCAATATTACAACCGAGAAGAAGATAGCAGAAGAACGTTGCGATGCACGTGTCACTCACGATGTTGATATTGTCAGTGCTGAGAAACAACTTGAAGTTGACAATCTTAAGGCTGCAAATGATGCATATGTGAAGAGGCTTGCACTTGAGGAGAGCGTCAACAAGCGTCAGGTTGAAGCTATTAGTACTGAACTTGCACGTACGCAGAAGCTAGCTAAGTCTGCGCGCTGGACACCACTTTATTATGTTGGAGGTGTTGTCACGGGCGTTGTGATAATTGTAGTTGGTGCATTCGCGGTTCGTGGGGTTAGAGAAGCAGATCTGTGAGACATTTCCAGGTCATCCGGGTGACATCTTAATTTTTAGGTTCAACAAGGGCCTCATAATTGTGTTAGAACACAGCAGAATGTGTGCATGTACTTGGTACATGTTTTCATCAAGGTGTATAATATTCTGACAGCTATTTTCATACTGTGTTGATACATTGACGATACTTAGTTTCATGGCAATACAGGAAAAGTCACCATGGTGGCTAATGAAGAATTCTCGCGGTCAGAAAGACGCAATGTGGACGTTGACGTTCATATCATTCGTCGTCACGACCACTGCATATGTTGGGTCACTGTTTGAGTTGATACAGATCGGTGACATCATGATATCGTTTCGTCCATTTGATGGACTTGGATATGCAGCTATTGTTTTAGTTCCCCTTCTCGGTGCCTACTTTGGTCGTAGGTACACGCAAGAGGCACAAGAGACATCTGTTGCTAAGGCACAGATATATGCAGAGGTTGCTAAGCGTCGCATTGATGGGCCTAAATCTACGCCAAATCAAACGAAGGCCGTTGCGCAAGAGGTTAGTGACATCGAAGCAGCCTCAGAGGAAGATCTCAGTGATCCAAAGGATGAAGTATGAGCTTATCTGAAAAAAACGACATTGTTGGTCTGTTATCACGCGCGAATCGTATGCTTGAGAATACGATGCCTGATGATCAAGAACATCCAATTGTTGTCGTTGAACCTGCTCCTGTCGATGCTGTCATGCAGACACCGATGATGAAAAGTCAACCGACAGAGCTTGACAAGATTCCGATCGACGAAGAGGGATATGCCCCGACAACAGCGGATGAATTAAGTCGTGCAGCACGTATGTTGTTGCGTGAATTACCAGATGACGTTGCGGCATGGGCGTGGGAGAGCTTGAAGCGTTTACGTGACAAAGTCAACACAGCAATTGAAGATCGAGGACAGATGAAAACAGAGGGTCGTTCCATTAGTGATGTGAGGGGATTGATACGTTCAATGCTTTTGAGCGAAGCAAATCCTGCTGATCCTAGAACAGCATTGGACATGCGTGAAGATGAGCCATCTGATGAAGAATTGGCGGCTCTTGAGAAGGCAATGGGTGATGTTGACATCGACGATCTTCCCGATGAGGAGATCGGTCCAGCAGAGAAACCAGCATACGGCCGCGGCAAACCAGGAGCTGGCAAGAAATCTGGTACTGCTGTGATGGGTCTCTCTAGAGACGATGAAGACATGCTTGCCATGGCGAGGAGGGCATTCGGTGTTGATGGTGAAGAAAAGGATACTGCCGATATCGTAGCTGATGAGGAAGAAGCGGAAGAAAAGAAGAAGAAGAAGTATTTCACAGCTGGCGAAGAGGGACAGTCACTCAAGGATATTGCACAGTCAATGGGTGTTTCGATCGCGAAGGTCAAGAATGACCTTTATGGCATCACGATGGTCACTAAGTACACTCGTTGGCTCATGGATGAACACCCAGAAGAATACATCGACACGATGGAAGAATTTGCACTTGAGTATATCGATGCGATGCGTGAGACAATGGAAGAAGAAGGTGGGCTCTCAAAAGAGGAGAAAGAATTTCTCGCACACCTTGAAGAGAATCCAATGGATTTCGTAAGTTCACCTGAATATGCACCGCAATTTCGTTACTTCATCTCAGGACCGAAGGTTGGATCCGATCCAGAGGGTCCGTACAGGACGAAGATGCGTAACGACAAGAGATTTCACAAGTACATCTTCGATCTTTTTCGTAGTGGTGACATCGAGAAGGCAGATCTTCTCGCTGCAGGCGTGAAAGAAGGCGACTTTCCTAATGACATTGCAGCCGCAATAAAGAGCAAGAAAGAACCAGCTGATAGCAGAGCCGACGAAGCAAGACGAAAGATAGCAGCTGTCATTCGTGATCCAATGAAGTATGCGTCGTTGCTAGAGGACAAGAAGTTCAAATTCTACATGGACAAGCTTGCAGATGACTACATCACAGTGCTAGCACGTACAGCACCACCTGATGTTATTAAGCATGTCAATTCTCTTCGTGAGAATCGTGACATTATCTTGTCGAGCAAAGAGTTCAAGAAGTGGATCATCATAAGATGAAATCATTGCACGATCTACTCGGTGAACGTATACGTTTGGGTGCATTGAATGAGACGCACGTCAGAAACACTACAGTTGCATCAAAGACCAATCGTGTGTACGAATGTGAGTCTCGGGGTCATGCGCGTCAACTTGTGAATGAACTCATGGAACTTCAAGATCGTACACATCACTGTTCCAGGATAACCTGTGAAGGTTGTCGTGTAATACTTGACGTTTGGACACAAGGTGGTATGTCGACTGAGTTGGATGAAGAGTATGCGAGTGAAGCAGATATCATCTTCGAAGACGCAAGATACTGGCGATGAGTCAGCTATAGATCTCACAGGTACGTTCCACCACACGCTCATGAGCAAAGATCTCATGGGTATTGTCGATGACGACAACATCTATGGTGATCATGCACGTGATGTATCACCAGACGACTCACGTCGACCTAGGATATCACCAAAGTACGTGTGTGGTGTAACCCTATCTGATGAAGAAGTACGTTCATGTGACATCCAGTCGTTCTCTAGAACGAACACGTGTTGGCAATGCATGATCAACATACCGCTTGATGTATCTGATGATATCTGTACATCACCGATAGTTGAGTTGAACATCACGTCACCAAGTGGTAGGTCTGTTGTAGAAGCGAAGTTCAACGTTGACACACCTCAACCGAATTTCATATGTACTGTCACAGAAGATCGCGCCATTGTCACGTTTACGTTCGTAGTAGAAGACATCAACGAACATATTTAGTGTAAAGTGGGTGTACACATGCGAAGAAGAAAACAGCAGGATGAATCAATCAACGAAGAATTGACACGCCGAACGCGACGAGATGCACAGAAGTATCAATTGCAACGTGATGCACTTGCAGAATCAACTTTGCTTGGTCTTGACGACGGCACTGAAGATGCAGCTCTTCAAGAAGAACTGAACTTCGACAAATTTGACTTTTTGATCGAAGAAGAAGTAACTGAACAGGCGCGCCTAGATGGACTTCGAAGTAGATCTGCACCGATACATGATGAGCTTAAGCGTTTTAGGGAGCGTGACGTCGGTAATCGTATCTGGAAAAATAGGTGAACTGTGAAATTGGAAGAAAAACATTTCGACAGTTGGCTTAAACATCGCGCACTTGATGCTGTCACACATGTGCGTCGTAATCTTATAGAGGCGCCTGACGATAAAGAAGACAAAGAAGATGAGAGCTCAGATGATGAGTCGAATGATGATTCCGACAAGTCAAATAGTCATGAACATGACGTAGCCGCCGAGACACGTGGTGGTCCACAGAAGGCGAAGGCTGCCCAACGTCAGACGCCAGCACCAACACCTGATGACCTTTCGATGGAACAGATCATCGACAAATTGAATGCAATACGAAGCGGAAAATCCTTGAAGGACAAGGGCGTACGTGAACGCATTGGCGCATACTTCGAAGACCTGAATTCGGTTCAGAGGTTGGCACTGTTCGCATTCCTTGAAGGTCTCGCAGAAGTTGTGGCATCCGAGGTGTCTGGTGACGATGCTCGTGCACCCAACGATCCTGACATTGGTGTCGACATGACACAGACAGTATCCGAGAAGGACGTTGAATCACGTAAGGAACAGCCACGTGTTGTGAAGTCGCAGTCGGGCGGTGAGAATAACATGAGACGTGTACAACAGACAAACACTGCGACACGTAAGCAACAGTCAGCTAGTGTACCACATATCTCGAAGGATGCAGGTGACGACTCACCCGTGTTTGTGGTGAAGAGATGAATGAAGACCTCATTGAAATCATCAAGTCGGTGTTCAACGAGTCCGTTACTATAGACGTACGGGACTTGAAGAAGCAGGTTAATGATATTGATGATTCAATAGAAGATCTTCGTAAGTATCGTGATAACTGTCCACGTGGGAGCTCACGGCGCGCCGACTTTGCGTCAAGCATAAATCGTCTTCGTGACTGGCAGAAACGTTTACAGAAAAAAATAGATCGTGCAGTCGATGCAACTAGTACGAAGAAGAAGATCAAAGAGAACATCATCGTAACAGAGGGCGGTCTTGGTGGTCATCTCATGCACCTGTATGACAACTGGGATCTCACGTTTGCAGATCTCATCGACGTTTTTGCATCAGCAGAACAGGGTAAGCTTGAGTCTGTCACAGAGAAGGTCGATGGACAGAACATCTTCGTGTCGTGGGACATGCAGACTAGTCAACTTAAGGCCGCAAGGAACAAGGGTAACATAAAAACTGGCGGTCTCAATGCACAGGAGCTTGCACAGAAGTTCGCCGCCCGAGGTACTGTTTACAATGCATTCGTCGAGGGATTCGATGTCATATCACGTGCAGTCTCAGCGCTCTCACCTGACGAGAAATTGCAGGTATTCGGTGACAATGCTGATGTCTGGTACTCGACAGAGATCATGTTCACAAGCAACCCGAATGTCATAAACTATGATAGGAACAACATCGTATTTCACCTTGCAGGATCTTCACGTTATGACAAGACGACAGGATCACCGACTGATGATGACATCACACGTGGGTATGAGCTGCTTGTCAGCGCTGTTGACAAGATGAATTCTGCAGTCAATGATCCGAACTGGCGTGTGAATGGACCACCGATACGTCAGCTAAAGGCGATTACATCAGGTGAACATGCAAAGAACGCGATATCGCGCCTAAGATCACAGATGTCTGAGATTGGTGTCGCCGACAGCGACACTTTGTCGACGTACATCTACAAACGTCTACTTGCTATTGTATCGCCTCAGTTAGAACCAAGTGACGAACAGTATAAGTCAGATGTTGTGATGAGGATCATGAACTCTTCTGTCGCACCAACAGTTGCTAAATTGAAGTCGAAGATACCTGAGCTTGCGCAGCAGGTGACGAAGTTTGTCACAGATCGATCATCGCTGCTTGGTGCTGCAATTGCCCCAATTGAAGATGTTGTACACGACTTTGCAGTCGACATATTGAAGGACATGAACTCTGCTTTCATCATGAACCATGACGAAGAGGTTAAGCGAATTAGATCAGATGTTCAAACAGCAATAGAAGCAATAGAGTCTTCTTCGAATGAAGATGCAATGAATATTCTCAATATGCAACTGAGAAAGCTTCGCTCGGTTGAGAACATAACATCACCGACAGAGGGTATTGTGTTCACGTATAAGGGAAATACGTACAAGTTCACGGGAAATTTTGCACCCGTCAATCAAATATTGGGACTCTTCAAGTATGGTCGTTCGGGTATACCTGCGATCAAGAATGTGAATGAACAGATGGATGCAATTAAACTCTTTAAAGAAGCTCTGAACGAAGCTTCAAATGTGAATAATAAGCATGTTCTGCAGTTCCCACCTCAAGCGAACGTTTGGATAAATTGGAATAAGAATAATCCCGAGTCATTTGAACCTAAGACCGCTGGTGTTGGCCCAGGAGAAGATAGACTTGCGTGGGAATTTGGTGCAGAAGTTCAAGGCGGCAGCGTTTCATATGACCTTGTGTTAAATGGAACAAAAATAGAAGTGAAAGCTCCTGACGGAGAGAAGACAATTCGACCAGGAACAAAAGGTCTTAGAGCAATATCTGATATCAAGTATGAACTTGACTCTGCACTTCGACAACTGAAAGTTGCGATGAAGAAGTACAGGGAAATTCAGGACACGCTTGAGATATCTCATGAAGATAAAGAGGCACTAGAAGATGTCATGGCGTTCGTTGTTAACGACGTCGACGGTATTTTGGGCGGTGAAATGGGCAAAGATAAGATCATGCGTGATCAGAAGGCTATTAAACAACATAAGTCATTAGCGCTGTGGGACGTACTTCACATCATTCATGACATCATGAATGACAATCCAGCGCCAATGTCAACACGCGATATCGAAATTGGTGGCAAAAAACGTAGTGTTGATATGGGAACATACGCAAGATTGGCTGCACAGCTTGGTATTGACGAAAAAGAAGCTGATCTATCACAACATGACGTACTTAGAGGATTATTGACACACAAGGCATTTACAAATCCTAAGGAATTCATGCGTGATTTCTTCGTTGCAATTGATCCAAACATCGTTTTTGCAGGAACTGACGGCATGTTTCTTGTGAATTCGAAACAGTATATGTACATTCCAGCAAATGAATATACATCTGTGTTGAAATTCATACGAATTACACAGGGTAAACCGAAATTTAAAGTTGTTGTTTAGTCAAGATCTTCCAGATCTCGTAACGTTCGTCATCTGATAATGGAGAAGGAAGCATGTTCATGAATCCTTCTAAGTTACCATCTTGGATGAACTTACGCATCGTCGTGCCTGAATACCCACCTGCGCCACGGCGTACGCTTTCTGATGAAAACTTGCGTTTATCTACTAAGCCTGCATGCCACAGGTCCAGGATGTATTTCTCCATGTTTGAGTCTGGAAAATTTGCATCGATATCTTCTGATCCTGCGTAGATTGTGTACGTCGCGACGTCATGATCACCTGACTTGAACTTCTCATTCTCTGCACCGAGAAGTTCGTATATCTTTCTGACGGGGGATGTTCCATACTCAACGGTGACATTCGACGGCATGATGTGTTCAAGATGTTTCGACCAGATTTTCAACATGTCTGCGCCAGATATCGCCTGTTCACCCCGTCTAGATCGATCTGACGATGACACAAACACGATCACGTGATCGTTTTCAGCCGCTGCAAATTCTATCAACGAGTAGTGTCCTTGGTGCATTGGCTTTGCACTCATTGGCACCAACCCAACAGTTGAATCTGCGTGAAATGTTTGCATGTGTTACTAACTATCGTTCATGAAAAGTGTATACTTAACATTAATGAATACACATACGAAGAAACATGTCACATGTGCAGGATGCATCGTATATCGATCTGTTACATCGTCAGTTGAAGTTCTGCTTATAAAACCAAGATATGATTCGCATGAGTGGGGAATTCCCAAAGGTCACATTGATCCAGGTGAATCTATTTTCGATTGTGCAATACGTGAAACTTATGAAGAAACTGGTATCATGTGTATGCCAGAGCACTGTCTTGAACCAGTCAACACAGTCAATAACAAGGAATATAAGCGGTTGCATGCTTTCATAGCACGACATGTCGGGAACACTGATCCAGATCCTGTCATGAAGCAAGAAGTCGCTGACGTACGTTGGTTTTCGATACATACGTTACCGAAGATACATCGTTATCAAGTTCCACTTGTGCAGCAGGCTGTCAGCATGTTGGTGAATATGCAGGATGCACCGCAACAGGTGTGATAGATATTCACATGAATCCTGCGAAAATCAACTTACTTGTTGAGTGGATCATCAATGAAGATGATGGTGGCGACTGGGGTGGCGACTCTGGATGGGGTGGCGGCGATTCGGGCGGGGCTAGCTTATACAGTACGTTCGTTAGACCATTTATAGATGTGTATGAGACGTCGAAGTATGTTGCTGAGACAGGTATGTCGAAAGTCCAGTTGCTCTCTGGCATTGCAACATACGGTATCATGACGATGTTCATGCCATTCGTAAAGACGAATTTTCAGTCAATGATCGAGCAGGACAAGAGACGAATGAACTCGATCCATAGCAAATACTCTGCGATCTTCAAGCGAACTGAACAAGCTCTTCGTGAGACCGGCGGCAACTATGATGGTGCTGGTATCTTCTTTGTCTTATTCCCAGACGCAGTGATCACGAAGAACTTGACGCAGAATGTCGCAGGAATGGGAGAAGACACAGCAAAGATTGCAGTTGACACCGCATTCGACTTCCTAGATGCGATCACGCTGAATGCGACGAGTGTCGTGACAGATCCTCTTCGAAAGCGTCTTGGATTCACTGAAGCGTATATGCCCAACCTTGACCTTATCAACGAAGATGATGACAAGAAAAAGACACCGAAAGCTGTGTCTGTTGCACAGAAGTTATTCAAACACCATAAGGTCATGAATGCGATAGCAAACAGTTCTGTGATGAAATCAATGCGTTCTGACGGATTTGACGCACTTAAGCAAACGATCGAAGATTCACTTGAACCAGTTGAAAAACTTCGCCGCGTGAAATCGATATCAGACATCGAACACGTGACTGGTAAGAAACTTGATATAGCTAGTGCACTTCGTGACAAGAAGGTCGATCCGTCGACCGTTGAAAAGCATGAACTTGACGCAGTGATAGCTGACATGGTACCTGGTCTTGTCAAGCAAGCTGCAAAACCATTTGTCGAACGCCTCACACAGATGAAATCCAACCTTAGTTCAGCGGCAGACAAGTACAATGTGTCTGACACAAAGACTTATGAAAAGCTGATGAACATGTTCAGCGAGGGTCTAAAAGAGTTGACGTCTGATTGAACAGACGAACATGCATACCATATGATTGAGGTATGGCACAATTAGATGAACAAGATGTTGAAAATCAGCTCTCTACAGTGAGAGAGTATCTCAAGCGTAAGAAGACGATCGACGACGAGATCTCTGTCCTCAAGGAGGATCTTAAGGAACTCACAGAGGAGTTCAAGGATAAGATCGATCTCAAGACACTCAAGCTGGCACTGACAGTGACCTCAGCAACAAAGAAGGTTGCACACAAGTTCACATTTGATAATATTCTTCAGATGCTTGAAGATGAAGGTCTTGTGTAAAGGTATGTGTAACGTGGGGTATATCTTTGTACCACGAGAGATAGGGTATTACGACACACACAAACGAGTAGATGCGTGTCATCCTACCCTACGTTACAAAGCTTACTGTTTCTCGTCTGTGAGTATCACGTCATGATAGAAGTACATGACGTGATCGCAGAAGCACAGGATGTTGCTACATTTGAGAAATTAATGTATGACATTCAGCGGGATCTTCTTCTATCTCCAGAGAAGATCCCGCGAGAGCTTGTAGGTCCACTCTGCAAACTGTCATTGCAGTTATCAACTGTTCACCGCAATGACATTACATCACGCAAGTTGATCTTGCAAGAGATGTATACACTGCTCACAGCATTTGGAATCGCAATCCCGAATTGACATACTTAGTCACGATGGCAAATGAACAGAAATTACTTCGAGAGTACATCTCAGCAGTATTGTTAGAAGGTGGGTGGGAAGATCCATCAGTTGTCTATGCACATGAGAATCCACATCAAGAAGATCTTGAACCAGATGAAGCTGAGTCTGGAACTAAGTTTAATCTTGATAAGAGCGTTGAAGATAACGCCAACCTTCATCAACGTGGCAACTCAACGAACGACAACAAGAACATGGCTAGTATGAAGCCGATCGCACCTAGCAACAAGGGTGGACCACAGTCTGGTCGTATGCCTGGAAATCGATCGTTCACACCTGGCGTAAAAAGTTACAATGCAGGATTTTAGTTCCAAGAATTGGATGTGACACGTGAATGCGATTAACGACATCAATCCGAAGATAGGCGACATGATATACATCGTCAATCTTGAGAAGTGCGTCATTGTACCAGCTCTTATAGTTGAGAGACACACGAGAGAGACGCCAGATGACACTATCACGTCGTTCATATTGAACTTCGGTGAACCAGGTAAAGATAAGATCTCGTCTGATCAGTTGAATGGATTTGTGATCGCATCAACACCATCAACAGCAACTAAGATGTTGACAACATATGCAGAACAACGCGCGGACGCAGCGATGGAGTCTGCACTTGAAAAACAGCAACAGCGATTTCCAGATCGTATTGTCACCAATGTAATCGGTGATGCGGGACATAAGAAATCTCGAATCAAAAACCAGGTTTTACATGAACCCGACGTAGCACAGTCGACCACAGAGAAACATGTGTAATTCGACCTCAATCTGATCTATAATAGAGGTGTATGAAGGCACGTCTTCGAGCTGTTCTTCGTAACGGTGTTGCTCCAGCGACAGTCAAGAACTGGGACAACTTCGATGAAGGTTCTCACAATGAACAAGCATCTGAGGAGCTTATTGAGCCGGGTGACTTGGTTCAACCTGTGGTCGACTTGACAATCTACGGTGATCCGTGCACTATTGACGACATTCCTGTTGCACGTCAAGTCGGTAAGAAACGAGGTCAGGTACATCCAGACCTAGTACCACATCTAGATGTGACAAACGGACCATCAATGGATGGTGACTCGTTCGGTATATACATTGAGTCTCGCAGGATTAACGGTGATCGTGTCAAGTATGTTGGTCCGCACTGGACAAACAAGCATGCTGCAAAACTTCATGAGATGCGACACATCTTTGTTTTTCGAGGACGTCATGTCATTTGCGACATGGAAGACGTCAAGAAGGTCCAGTAGCTGGTCGTCACTGTGAATGTATCGTCATGAGCTTCAGTGACATCAGATTCACCATTCCCGAATGGGAAACACGAGCATGGGTGCGTGGAGAAAAAAGATTAGTTAGTGAACGTAACAAACCCATCGAATGGATTGTATCACTCATATCACATGAACGACGCAAATCTATTTATGCCGATCTATCAGCTCCACGTGATTATCACTTCTCATCCTTGAGGATCTCGTAATGAGAACCATGGTTGTCAAATACGTATCGTACATCGAATACATGTCGTACGTCGATCAACATGACTCGTTCTCGTATTTCCAATTCAAGCACACACCCGAACTAACACACAACGGCGCCTACATGATTCCTGCATGGATAAGGGCATGGGCCGATGGTAGTTGCGCTAAACGTCACGAGGGAACCGTAATCATCTCATCAGTGAGTCTAGCATCATTGTAACTTGAGACACATCGTAGAATTCTGCGCTGGTCCATAAATAGACCAGCATGGAAAATATCATCTTCATCGCTGAAGATACAGTGAATTCATGTGACGAGCTCCTCGAAGAGCTCCTCATTCGCTTGAACGCGCTGTACATACTTCACCGCACATCGCATTGGCAGACACATGGCATCACATCTTACGGTGATCACCTTTTGTTCCAGCGTCTCTATGAACCGATCGTTGACGAGATCGATTCGTTAGCAGAGCGTATGGTGAGCTTTGTCGGGATGAACAGTGTTGATGCATGCTGCATCATGCCGGGTGTCAACGAGTTCATCCAGAATTGGTCTGCAGAGTCGCCTTGTCCATATGAACGAGGCGTCATTGCAGAGCGTGAGTGTATTGAGTGCATCGAGATGTGCATGACCGCAATTGAAGCATCAGGTGAATCATCGTTGGGATGGGATGATGTGCTTGGTGGCATAGCATCACAACACGAAGAACACATCTACTTGCTTGAACAGCGAATCCAGTGACGTAGTACAACATCGAATATGCAAACATACACAAACATGAAGTATAATGTTGTGTATGAAGTTCCTCATCGTTGCCGGCACACCGGTGTTCCCGTTGCCTTGTTTGGGTATCTCACTGCAGTCAAGCAGTGAGAAGTTCACGATCGACGGATTTACGATCGCAGCAACAATCAACAAGGATGATCACGACATCACTCTCCTCTACATCGGTGACATCCCGAATGGGACGGAATTCACAAATCCCGAACGCATCAAGCACTTCAAGTGTAGTTCTTATTTCGAGCTGCAGAGCAAACTGAAGTACCTCGTTAGTGAGGTCGAGTACGACAGTGTCGGGGTATTGCTACACATGCCTCGCTTCGAAGCGATCACGATGCACACAACTACAGAAACGGTGTATGACGAAAGTGTCACTATCGAACCAGTTGGTGACGATGAGCTACACAAGCACAAGACCTTCATGATGAAGATCACATCTTCTGGTGACGAGACGTCGAAGTACATCGACACTGTTCATGACCTGTCTGACAACACTCACTACACCAACATCGTGTGTCTTGAACACGTCGCGGGCAATCCCCAAGCTGGTGCTATCAGTGATGCGTTGATCGAGGATCGCATGACGTCGACGGGCATCAACAGGCCCACGGCGATCATTCTCGATGCGTGTTTTGACAATCCGAATCAACGCAACATCTATATTATCGGCAAGCACGGTGCAAACAAGGTCGAACCCGAACGTGCTGTTGAATACGTGAAGTCACTTCTGCTTGAAGCTGGTGAGCTCACGAGGGAGCGACGAGCTCCACAGACAGAGGAGGTATCACCGTCTGATGTCTGACACTTGCATCATACGTGCAGACGTCGAGGACATGTTCGGTGATATCACCGGATTCATGAGTTTCATGTACTCACCCGCGATCCTTGCGTGTTTGAAGAATTCTGGATTCATCGCAGGCGGATATCCGCGTTATCTGTTGTCGAAGAAGCGGGCTGGAGAGCACGTCGACGCGTTTCCGATCAACTATTTCAGTGCAGGTGGCGACATCGACGTGTTCTTTCCAACACCAGCTGCGTTTCAAGCTACGAAACAAGAGGTGTCATCACTACTTAACTCACCAGGTGTTGAATCAATGGCGAAGTTCGGACACAACTTCTTCATGAAAATGCACAATTTACGATGCAAGCTTCAGTTGATCGAGACAAATCTAGGAACGCCATCCGAAATCCTTTCTGGATTCGATTTTAGGAACTCGATGGTTGGATTTGACATTAGATATGGATACATCTTCGATGGGTGGAATGACATCGAAGATTCGAAGATTATCGATATCAGTCGCATCAACAGCGATGCAAACATGTTCGGTCAACGAGTCGGCAAATACGTCTCAAAGTATGACTACAAAATGTTGACTCCACAAGCTGAAGCAATGCTAGCCAGCTGGTATTCCGAGAAGAAGTTCGATAGTCTGAAGCGTTTGTACAGTCCTGCATTACAGGCGCTTCCGTCTGGACTATTCTTCAGTGAAGCATTCATGTCGAATATCCTGACTGCAAACATCATAAAAGATAACGAATTGTTAACTGACTTCGTCGGCCTAAGCACAATACGGACTTATACGTCAGATGACTACTTCAGGGGTACAGGTCAATGTGTGACAGTCGACGCTGTTCTCTACACCCTGGAGAATAGACGTGCAGATCGAGACCTTATCTCACTTGCTGAGAAAAAGCTTCAAGATTACGTAGAATACAAACGCGAGCTTGAAATGGCAAGAAGATCCAGTCGTAGATTTCCCATGTGAGATCTGGCAAGATATCTGTCTCATAAAAAATGTGTGCATAATTAAGCATGTCGAACGCGTTGTGGTGTACAGGAAGCACACTGAATACTTGTGTTCAGAGGTTAAAGTTCGATTCTTTACCAACGCGCAAAGAAGACCTCATGATGCTTATTTTGTTGACAGGAAACAATTACAGTTCATATTTTTGTGAGATCATTAAATTCAACCTCGTCTTAATACAGAGTGTACCATTGTACGTGTTGATTAAGCACACCGAGAATGCCACCTCTCGAAAACTAGAATTCGTATTGTCAAAACGGACCTATATCAGGTCGATGAACTACAAATTCTTATACAATGCGCCATGGGCAATCGACGTGTTCTCATCTATGTCGATATAAATTTCACAAGTTCGTCGTTTACAGTGATACTTATCACTCGTAACGATGATCAAAAAACTGCAGCAGTATCCATTCGTACAGGCGAAGTATCATTCCTCACGTGCTGGTCACGAGGTTGAAGTTGTCGTCCTACATTACACGGCGGGAAGAAGCAATGCGGCAGGACTAGCGAATTTCTTCGCGAAGGGTTCTAGAAAGGCATCTGCACACTTCGGCGTCGGCCGTCCAGGTGAGGTCGTCCAGATGGTCGATCTTGACGTTGCTGCATGGCATGCTGGTAAGAGCTCATTCATGGGCAAGTCACCAGTTGGTAACATGAGCGTCGGCATAGAGATCTGCAATGTCGGATGGGCATACATGGACAAGATCGCCGCAGAGAATAAGTTCTCTGGAGAGCACAGGAATTCAGCATGTCGTGCAGAACTGTGGGAGAAGTTCACACACGAACAGCTTATCAGTGTACAGAAGCTGCTCGGTGAGTTAAAAGAAGCGATCCCGACGCTCAAGTATGTGACAGGTCACGAGGACATCCGCAATACGATCACAGTGCCAAATCTTGGAGGAAGTAAGACCGATCCAGGACCTGCATTTCCTTGGCAAGACCTTGTAACCGATTCGATAGGCTTAGAACGTTGGGTTATGGACTTCGATACGAAGAAGTGGATCTACGTACCAGAAGGTACAATTGCGACGTGACCATCAACACCCGCTAGGTGTATGATCAGAAGAGATGGAACATCATCAATATGTTGTTACGGCCTTGTACAAGGAGCCTCCTCGTGTCGAATCAGTGAGATTAATCACTCAATATCGCGCAGAGGCACATGAATACGACGTGACATCGTACAAAGGTACTGGATGGAATGTCTACGTTGAAGATTTCATTGTCAACGAAAAGGGACTAGTCCTCGATCATAAGGGTGTCACATTGATCTATCCCGTGAACGAGACTGACGTCAAGTAAAGAACAAAAAGATGAACATGAAGACAGGTTCCTTCCAGTTGGAAGCTTCCATCACCGAGTTGCACATGTATAGATTTGATCGTGTGCTGTTCGACACACCACATCCAGACGAGGGAAAACGCATCTGGGAAGACATAACCGGTCTTCAGTGGCCCAATAGAGGATGGTGGACAGAAGCGGAGTCGCTTGACACAGACATCTTTGACATAAGACCGAATGAGCAGACAGCGATTCACTTTCGTGAATCTAGTATTTCGCAACATGTCAAGACTGTCGTGTGGACTGAACGTCCGAAGAAGTTAAAAACTCGCGTGACATCGATCATCAAGCAGAATGACGTCGATGTCGACGATCATTTGGTGCTCGAACCAGAACTTCTCCCATACATCAGGATGAATCTGGCATCGTCAGATATCACACGTGTCGTCTTCTACGACGACAGTGATATACACAAACACATGGTCGACGCATTAGCCAGTGAATATCAGAATGTTGACTTCGTTATCTTCGTAGTTTAAGTTTGTGTCGTGAATGTGTAAGATTTCAACATGAATAAGTTAACAGATGCAGATGTCTCAAAGCTACTCGCAGCAGGTAAGGTCACTTCTAGTGAACGTGTGTTGCTTGAGGGCGACATTATCATAGCTGTCGATCCTGTGACAGGAACACGTCGTATCGTTGACACGACTGGACTTATCATCGAAGGTACGAGGCGTCTTCTGTGCGACTGAATTGAAGTGTGACAATGACTGACGAACTCGGTAATCAATCAAAGAAAGACATTCGATTCAATGACGACGCGCGAAGTCGCATAATCGAAGGCATCGATATATTGGCGAATGCTGTCAAGGTCACACTTGGACCAGGTGGTCGTAATGTGATCATAGCTCGTGATGGTCAATCGCCCATATCGACGAAGGATGGTGTCACTGTTGCGCGTCACGTACGTCTACGTGACGCTCACCATGATGCCGGCGCGCAGGTTGTACTTGAAGCTGCAAGTAGGACGAACGACGTTGCAGGTGATGGTACAACGACAGCAACAGTCTTAGCACAAGCGATTGTGCATGCAGGTAGGAGAGCACTTGCAGGAGGTCACCAACCAAAAGCGCTTAAGCATGGTATGGAGCTAGCCAAGGACGACATCATCGCGCAATTAAAGATACATGCTCGACCCGTGGAAACGTCAGAGCAGATTGCGAACGTTGGCACGATCTCTGCGAACGGTGATAAGATAGTTGGTGATGCGTTAGCTGCAGCGATGGATAAGGTCGGATCTCGTGGTATCATAACAATCGAAGATGCCAAGGGAATTGATACACAGCTCGAACTCATTGACGGCGTACGTTTAGATAGAGGTTACACATCACCTTACTTTGTCAACGATGTAGAACATATGCAGGTCACATTTGACGATGCATATGTTCTCATCTCTGATCGTACATTCAAGACGATACCCGAAGTACTTCCCCTCCTTGAGAGAATCAGCAAAGAAGGTAAACCCTTGCTCATCATAGCAGATGAAGTCAAGGATGATGCCCTCAAGTTGATGACGATGAATAAGATGCGCGGGCAACTTCAGGTCTGTGTAATTGTTGCACCAGGTAGAGGTTCATCGAGGATCGACCTGTTAGGTGACCTTGCTGCAGTCTTGGGTGGTACGGTCATCTCGACGGGTGATGACCACGTTGGTGCCGAGCTTACGTTAGATCAGCTTGGACGATGTAGCAAGATCGTCGTCACACGTACAAACACAACGCTCATTGGTGGCGCCGGCGACAAGGGCCAGGAATCGTCAAGAGACGTACGTAAACGCGGTATTGAAGAGAAGATACACCTCGATCCAACAATCGATGAATTGGAGCTTGGTCGTCTCCGTGAACGACTCGGCATCCTATGTGGTGCTGCAGCAATAATCAAGGTTGGTGGCTCGACAGAGGTCGAGCTCGGCGAACGTCGCGATCGTATCGTTGATGCTCTGAACGCCACTCAGGCGGCCGCAGATGAAGGGATCATCACTGGTGGTGGTACAGCATTGTATCGTGCCGCCCACAGAGCCTCATGTGATCGCGACCGCTCCATGGATGAGAGTGTACGTGTCGGATACGACATCGTCGTCAGTGCGTGTAGTGCACCGATCAGACAGATCCTTGAAAATGCAGGATTCAATGCTGAGAAGATCCTCGCGCAGATTGACATGCTTGAATTAGAACAGGGATTCGACGCTGCTGTGGGTCAGTTCGTGAACATGTACGAACACGGCGTCATTGATCCAGTGAAGGTGTCTCGTTCTGCACTTGAAAATGCAGTATCTGTGGGTGGAATCATTGTGACACTTGGTGCATCTATCGTCGACGATGTTGTAGATTGACGTCATCTTGTGATATGATGTCATCTGGATACAGATGAAACACGTTGTAACACTAGTGTCAGATGACAAGGACATCCTCGAGGATGTCATCACATATCTCACAAGCAAACGCCTCATCTCGCCTACCGAGATTGTGAACGTGGAAGATGACGACAGGATGTGGATGACACGCGTTCCATCAAGTACATCTGTGACGACGATCGCGTCTCGTGTACGTGACATCGCAGGAAACAGGGTTCAGGTGCGATGATGTTCTCATCGATCATCATGATGTTTCTTGCTGCGAGTCAACCAAATGACATTGCAGCGAAGTTGCTTTGCTCAAGCCCAAAGATCGCTTTCGTTCAAAATCGAGGTAGCGCAGACCTGAGGATCAGGTTCGTCTCCTCGAATGAAGACGTGCGCATCTCGTTTCGAAGAGATGCAGATGATCCCTGCGAGTGTCATGTCGTCGGACGTAATGTCACACATGACCTTGATGTGTATGTAGAATCTTTCGCCGCTAGCGGTGTACTTGAAGTGAAGATTGTCAATGCCGTCTGAGTGGAAAATCTGTGTCATTTGCGTGGGATCGTATTCACCACTACACATGATGAAGTACGAGTACTTCACGTACATCCCTGATTACTTCGACACAGGAAATCTCATATCTCAAATCGTTGAAAACGGCATGATGAGCTCAGTCGTGTTGAGGTGATCGGTGCAATGTTAACATCATTCGTAATGATCATGATCGTCAACAACAGGAACAACTGGCAACTCTTCAAGTACTCGATAGATGATCATGTACGCCGTAGCGTCGCGGTGAATCGATTCATCGCCTTGAAAATGTTCAGTTCGATGCAATTTTTCTCAACTTAGTAGATGTTCGTATAAAACATTGTTCGTGAAATTAGATTGAGGCTATGGTATAATAGGTTATCAGCTCGGAGACACAAACATGGCAAAGAAGACCAAGGAAAACAAGGATACGACGACCACCACCAAGAAGGACGGCGAACACGAGGTGAACGAGAAGGGCCTCAAGATCGTAGGTTCCCTTGATGACGTTTCCCGATTTGGGATCGGTGACTACGTGCAGGCGCACATCAACCACCGCGATCAGGTGTTCCTCAACTATCCGCACGGCGAGCGTGGCGTCGTCGTAGCACTCTCGTACGAGGATGACGAGTATCACTACAGGTTGCCGATCATCCAGTTCACTGGTGATCTCCGCATGTTCAATCCGGACCACTTGGTCGTGGTGCAGCGCGCAGATGGTACCCCGGGTGAGACTGACAAGCTCACGGCTGCCGAAGAGGCGACAACTCGCGAGAAGGCAAAGCAAGAAGCAGAGAAGAAGTAACGACGCTGTCGTCTGGGTGTGATGGGGACACGATCGTGCCCCCATTTCTATTTAATGAGTACAATGATGAAAGATCCAATCTCGAGCGACATCACTATGAGTACAGTACGTACGTTGCTGCAGGTCATCAAGTATCTCATCGCAGAGTCAGAACACGATGTTGTGACGATCACTGAACGACAGCTTGCACGTATGGATGATGAGTTCACGATCAAGGTCGATCCCATTGGGATCGGAGCTGATGCAAGTTTCAAATTGAGTCTGCAGAAGACACCATCGTCATTCGGCGATAAGTTGCGTCAACGACGCGTCATCCCTGTTGATGACTTTCAGAATGATCCGAACATTGAATTGTTATTGCAACTTCGACCAGTGACAGTACCAAATTAGTGTCACCTGGTGTCGTATTTACTTGAGTGCAAATTACGACACCTTGGATCGGTGATATCTGCCTGTACAATTGGGCGACGATGTCATCGATGATGATCTTGATCACCATGATTCCAAACCCACTGGAACGCATGGCGGGTGACTACATCTATGCACGTGTGATTGTAGATCCAGCGACGTGTGCTCCGTTCGTGTCTGGATTCATGCTCAGCATACACAGACATGAGTTCAAAATTGAAGGTAAAATTACCCTGATCACTCGAAGTGTTCGTGGACGTCACCATACTTCTTAGTAAGAGGTGACGCACATGTTGAGGCTGGACAGGATAAGAGAACGTATGCGCGGTGAAGTTCCTAGGAACTACACGTTCACCACACACATGATCAAGCTAGCATGTCTGATGTTGTTGCCGCTTCCTGGTCTTGTTGTGCTTTTGATGATGGGTGGTGCTTCGATGACAGCATTGCTAGCGATACCATTTGGTCTAGTGATCGGCAACTTGATCGAATACGTTACACATCGTTATCCCATGCACCGGTACATCATGGGTGGTCTGATGTACAAGCGTCATGCAGGAAAACATCACGTCATGTTCAGACACGATGTGATGACGATGACAGATCCGCGCGACGCATACTATGTCATGATGCCCGCACTGCCGGCCACCATGTTCATGGTGATGATCGGCATCATCACTGCATTAGTGACCCTGTTTGACGTGTCAGCATTCGGTGTCGTGACATGCATGGTGTTATGCGTGTACATCTTCACAGAAGAACTCTTACACCTCAGCTTCCACACCGAGTCGACTTGGAAAAATGACGGTGTGTGGTACGCATTCTTGCGTCGTCTCGGTGCAAACCACAGACAACATCACGATCCTAAGCAGATGAGAACATCTGCATTCAACGTCACATTTCCACTGTTTGACTGGCTGTTCGGTACTCTCCCGAGTAAGAACTAGTGTTTTGTATCTTCAAGCTCGTTGCGGATGCTTGCATATGCGAATGCACCACCTGACACACAGAGTGTCACGATCTTCATCGTCATGTTCATGTTTGTCATTGAGATGAATAGTGCCGCCGCACACCCACAGTAGTACCACAACATGCGTTGCAACATCAACGCACGTGTGATGTACTTGACTAATCTCTTAGAATCTTCGTAGTCGTCTTTTTTGTGCACAGCTGTTGAGTATTTATCTGTGTGCACGACCGTTCACCAACGAAACTTCTACTGTGTGCTAGAGACGTACTGCTGGGCGTGATGTTGCCGTGGAGCGTGAGCACACAACAACAAGAGAAGATACGTTCACTACGACTAAAACTTGAGAGTGCTGTTGATGATGACGCCGACGTTCATGTTGTGAAGCAATTGCTTGATGAAACTGTGATCGTCGCGACACAGATCGCAGACGATACTGTGGGTGTGAAGAACATACACGATAAGATGGACTGTGCACGTCTCACGTTGACGTGCATATGCGCACGTCAGATGTAGTATCTCAACAGTGACGGAAGTAATGCACCGACGACAGGTGTAATGATGATCAACATTTTCAATGTTGAGTCGAGGAGAACATCAAGGTGATCGTCGTGCACAGATGATCTTAGATATCCTTGAAACTAACAAAACGTGTCAATGTGACGTATGATGTTCAATATGAGCGAACCAACTTCACATGACGAAGATTTCTTCATCGACGTGAGAAGCGAAGAATTCAAGCAGATGATCGCAGAAGTAAAGGCTGCAGCATACTCAGACGCTGTGGCTGCGATCATCTCATTGTATGCACCTGATCCTGAATTTGCAAGGTACCAGTGACGCGTTGGTATGTTGACAAGCGTGATTCGTTGATCAACGAATATCTCTCATATGTTAAGCTGTCTAGATCTAGACGAAAGACCAAAGTCAACAGCGTTTGGTATTGTACTGATCATTTTTGGCATACTCCTCTTAGTGATAAAAACAAAGAGATCCCATACTACAATGTCTTGTTGACAATACAACCAGGTGACGAGTGTCACATGCTGACATTCTCAAGTCGATCGATAAGAAGGTCAGATTCACAATGAAGCACCTTCATGCAAAGTTCAACAGTGATAATGGAACATGGACGTGTCAGGTGACAAACGGTCATTCACAAAATGACACGTTTCAAACGTATTACCAATCGATCATAGACAGAACAGTCTCCGTGCAGAGGGAAGCGGATATATCAGTCTCAGAAGACGGTGTTATCTTCAAACATCGATATCAATCATACGATCGATTCACAAGACTCAAGTGGGATTCAATCACACCGCATGTGACAACATCACCACGAAATATCATGTTTGTCTTTGATACATCTCGATTAAATCTCAAGAATACATCAAGTCAACTAATCTTTAGTAATAGACCGGTCGTTCACACATGACACCATGTTCGACTTGTGCCGGCACCAATAGTAACCCATTCACATGTACGTGTGATGTAACATGGGTCATCCTGAGTTCACTGGACATCAATAGCATCTGACACAACAAGAATCGGAACGTAAGACATGCCAACCAAGAGAGACCTGACAAAAAGCACTTGGGCTCTTCGCGCAAAGAAGGCGATCAGCATTGCTAGTGATGTCGCACAAGATGTGATAAAGCTTCGCAACAATCCGAAAATCAGTGATTACATTGCTCTTGGAATGAGGGGCGCACAAGTTGTCATCTCCAATCTCGAAAGCGAGATCTACAACTTCTATGAAGATTGGTATGACATCAGTGACATAGCTTTCAAGGATGAGCTGATCGAAGCGATCCAGACATTCCCAACAGAGAAATTGGGTGGATCTGATATGCACGGCATCATGCTTACAACAGTGTATGGTGAAGAGGTCGGCTGGATACGTAAGTCACCCGCAGATGGCAGTGATGGCAGTCGACGCGGATCCGCACCTTCAGTGTATGAAGGTCCGTGGATCAACTTCGATCGTTACGATGAGACGTTTTCTGCACTCGGACGCGCATTGTGGGAACATGTCGGTCACTCCAATGTTGTACTAACGGCTAGCACGACCACGCGCTACGATCGTCGTAGCACGAACACGAGGCTTAAGCCTGACCTTGACATCAAGAAAGGCATTTTCACGTCGAAAAAAGGTCAGGAACTCTTTGAACGCATCAAGAAGTTCTACGATGCTGGTGAAAATAGATCATTGATCTTACTTGGACCGCCGGGCACGGGCAAGACGACGATCATGAAGTACATTGCCGCACAGTTTAACAAGTTCACGATGCGTATCAATGTATCTGAGCTTTCTGATCTGAGGTCGGAAACTGTGCTTGCTGCTGTTCAGCTAATGAAACCTGAGATCTTACTCATCGACGATTTTGACCGGTTTGGTTCATCAAGTTCGTCGATGCTCACACAAATAGAGCAGGTCAACAAGGCAGTGAAGTTATTCATGGTCAGTGTCAACGACATCACGAGACTTGATCCCGCTGTCATACGTCCGGGTAGGTTCGATGAGATCATCGAAGTGTGTGATATAGATGAAGCTGCAATTGACGCATTGGTCGCTGATCTACCTGACGAGGTCAAGCAGCTGATGCGGACGTGGCCTGTTGCGTACATCTCGGAGTTTGCAAAGAGGTACAAGGTCCTTGGTGTAACTGCTGCGCTCAATGAAGTCGCTGAGCTTCGCTACAGGATTGAGAAGATCAACAATCATCGCTACTCTGGATTCAACCTGGGTAATGAGGGCATGGCAGAAGCTATTGCTGCAATGCTGGCTGGTACAGCACCACGACCTACACTCAGCGTCGTAGATGACGATGACTATGACTGATAGTTAATAGCATGAGCATGCAATCACGGATTGAAACTAGAGATCGTACACTCGCTGCAATAACCGATGACATCACTGGTTTTCGCTTGTCATTCAAGGACAAGGGTAGGATGTTCATGATCTTCGATCGATACATGTCGCGTATTCCACTCATCAAGCATGTGTGGTCAACATGGGTGAGTTTCACTACAACATTCTATCCACGTGTATACTTCTCTGATATCAAGACGTGGAATGACAAGCCTCTCGCAAGCGCGCGTACGTTGCAACACGAGTGGGTGCACTTGCGGGACGCTGAGACGTTCTTCGGTCTTCTACCGAAGAAACTGCGATATCTTAATGTGTTGTTGTTCACGATTGCATATGTTTCACCACAGGTTATTGCATTGCTAGCACCACTAGCAATGATGTTAGATCCCACACACAACTACATGTGGTTGCTCTTGCTCGGCGCGCTATTTCCCATTCCGTCTCCAATGCGAATGTATGCAGAGATTCGTGCATACCGAAGATCACGTGAACTTGGAGCTGACGTAGAACACATGACCGAAGCGTTCACGACGATGAAGTACTGGAAAATGTGGCCCTTCAAGCAAGCAGTCATGAAACTTTTGATGGAAACATCACCGTATAAACATGAGATGGATGAAGTATGGCAAGGTCATGCCAAGAAATAAGTACGTTTAAATTTGTTCCGTTGTGGGAACAAACATATCCGCAAAATGTCCACAACATGGATTCATACATCATTGTTCGTCAATACGAGGGCGAAATGAATGAGTACGTTTCCACACTACCTTGGGGCCGTCGTGCACAATATATCGAATGTACATATGAACACATAACGATGTACGGTGTTGAATATGTCTTCTCAAGTAGGTCAACGATATAATGTGGAGTGTCTACATGCTTCTATCAAATACGTCACGTTTGACGTATATTGGATCTACATGTGATGTTGAACGGCGGATTAACCAGCACAATGGTCTCATTCGTGGTGGTGCTAAAGCCACTCGAAGAGATAGACCGTGGAATATCGTATACGTTGTTGACGGACTTAACAGCCGTTCAGAGGCACAGAAACTCGAATGCACGCTCAAGTGTCTCTCACATCGTGAACGTCTCGCACTCATCAAATAAGATTCGTCGTATGCTTGAATATAGATTAAGTCATGACACTATATGAAAACGACTTCTACATTCGAACTGGTGTGAATCCTGAGTACGTCAGATCATATCGGGGATTCTTTGTTGGACTAGAATATGATATAGAAACACAGAAATTCTCATCTAGAAACATCAAGCTAGATGTCGTCTGGCCAAACAGAGAAGTCAGAACCTCCTGGCAAATGCTCAGGAATACGCAGATAACTACGATCCCAAGCGGAGTAACAGTGATATGATACAAAGACAATCCAGGAAAAACATCGATCTAGGTACGCTTAAGCACTACATCATCTCAATCGGCAATATGATGTTGTCGAATGGATTCGGTGTGAGGTTCGGGTGTCATCAATGCTGCGACGGCATTATGAATGACGGAACTGAATGTTGGATATGCCATTCAGAAAATACCAAGCATCTCGCATGATGTGCGCTAGAGATGAAGATGCAATGCTAGTAATTCACTCTGATGGACATGTCGACATGTACACCCATACGGATGGTGGACACTGGACTAGCAAGGTGTTGTACAACCATCCGTATCGTGGGTATCGTGGTATAGAGCGTGAATGGCACCTTGAATTCGTAACTAGAGCAGTGAAACGCTGAACATACAAACACACAACACGTGTGGTAAGATGTATGTGATGTCAAACGTAGACACAAGACAGAATGATGACGTCACTGTCATGGACAGACACGACGAGAAGCTTCAAAAACCGAAGATGTTCTCTGTACTCATTCACAATGACGACTTCACACCATTTGACTTCGTCACGTCGATCCTTGAACGAATCTTCAAGATGAATGCTGACACCGCACAGAAGACGGCCGCAGATGTTCATGTGAAAGGTATCGGTGTTGCTGGTACATATACATACGAGATCGCAGAGACAAAACTCGTGCAGGCAATGCAGCTCGTCGCCCAGACCGAACATCCATTGCAGTTGTCGATGCAGGAAGCGTGATGACTCTTCGAAAGAAAACGAAGGCCCCCCTACGACCAGAGAGGTGGAAGCCATGGGCACAACGTGTCATCGCAGAGATGAAAATCGACCTTGCCTTGTACGATGAGTACATTGAAAAGTTCGAAGAGAATCTCGCAGATGTAAATGCGATACAACCGCATGTTGACTTCTCACATCATGCAGGAATGATGTCGAGGATCGATAATTCACTTCGTAAACTTGTTGGTTCACATCATGCCACAGCAATGCTTACAAAGCACAAAGAGCATGGCGAAATAACAGAAGGTGAACTAGTCGTCTTGGCTCCAGACTGGAAAGAAATCATCGCAAAAGATTACATCAGTTATAACCAACGTGGATACGTCATTGATACAGCATTCTCGCAGAAATTCTGGAATGCATTCAAGGAATGTCTTGTTGTCGAGGCAGAATCAACGCTCAAGACCAGACACAACGCAATTGACGCTGCGATATCATCTATCAAATATGAACAGCAAATGTACATGAAAAATGAAGCAGCGCAACTTGTTGAAATCTTCAAAACTCATGGAATTCTGAAGATGGACCTCAGGGCATGTTGTCAACAGGTTTGGCTTGAGTCGGTCAAGGACATAACGTTGCACGTGTTGGCGATGTCGATGGGGCATGTTATGCTCTTAGGCACAGATGCTAGAACGTACATTTTCAAAGATCAACTGTTCATGTTAGTCGATGACAAGAGGAAGGTTAACCTGATTGATGAGTAAGCGAAAGATCATCTCTCTCGTTGGAGATAACGTGATCGCTCATGATGTCTTCATGAGCAGAGGAATTCACCACATTGTACATGTGATAGCCGCAGTGTATAAGTTCAATGATCTAATTGCGAATCAGGTTTCTAACGATCGAATCTTTTCATCGCGAGCGATTGCAAGATGACTTCAACGAAGAAGATTTCCCTGGTTGAACGTGTCAAGTCTGTCGCATTGCGATGTGGAATCGAACTTTCTACTGTGAAAAGTCGACCATTCGGTCGTGGTGTGATCATCAATGATATTGTCGTGCTTACCAAATTCACAATAGGTCATGATCGACATAAGACAGAGTGTTGGACGATTAACGTCAATGACACAACTGTATATGATCGATCGTGTTGTCTACGTCTCGTTGATGCACTCTCACGTATCACACGTGACTCTCTGTTGGAGTCTACATGTTAAACCCATGGATACTACGACAGTTACGCGATGCACGTACACTGGACAACGAGTTGAACGGGCGCGTTCAGGGCGGGTTACAGTGTGATTCATGCGGCGGCAAATTCTCGCGTCTTATTCCACTTGAGATGACGCGAGAATGGATCTGCACCAGGTGTTACGATGCAAAGCATGTTCATCAATAGGAAAGATGCATACTTTCGTGTCTTTGATCTAGTGTTGTCGCGCCGACCTGGACATGTTGAATATGCAGATAGTGCACCATATTACGAATGTGGTATTGAATACGGTATTCGCATCACACACTATGCACACTTCGCATTCTCAAGCCGTTCGTGCACGTGACATTTTGAGATTTGTAAAATTCTCCAGCACGTTGAATGTGAACTATACAGTAAGGAGTGATATGATCTTCTAATGGAAAGCGATTCTGATAGACTTGGGTACGAGGTGTGGCATGACACAAAGACAAATGTTGTGAAGTTCATTCCAACAGAATGTCTGCCTCCTCGACACGGAGAGGAGGGACAATATGGTGTGTGTGTAGCGTATTTTGACGAAAAATACTACAATGAAGCGAAGGCGACATACTGTGCTCTGTCACATCGTCTCAGAGGTCAATCGCTAGAAGATGAGATCTTCGTCAATGAGATCGTAGATAAGACATACGGCATTAATGCTCGAGGCAGACACGATGCATCTGACATCGAGATCAAGACGATCTTGTTTGTTGTCTTCATGAGTATCATTGTCATGATGACGTGTGGTTCATGAACATGAAGAGCTTCAAATCGCGTAATGTGATCGATTGATTTGAATCACAGGACAAGTTGTGATCGAAAATGTCACATACATTGCATTCTTTTGGTCACTAAGCAGTGTCGAACATGCATACAGTGTCAGTGGATATAGACGATCTTGTCACATGTGTCAATTGATCGCTAAGCTCATTTCGTATTCTCCTCTCGGGGAATACAGTCATTCAGACGTCTTTTCATCTGCAAGGATCATGTGACAAATACACAATTCATATACAGGGTCATGGCATCACCTCCCATGCGACACATCTTTGTACGGGCAGAATTTAGGTCGTGGTCCTCGTGTAAAGGAAAACACGGCCCAACACAACGAGCGAAGATGATCAGAGAATTCTTCAAGGGAAGAGAACTTAACAAGATCTTCTCATCAGCGAAATTGACATGAAGAATATCAACCACATCTACGAACAGGGTGATCATGACGGAATATATGAGTGGCGGCATGGTACATCTAGAACAGTGACGCCATCTGCATATGGTCCTGTGTCTGCGTCGCTTTTCTTTAAGATCTTCTCTTCAGTGAGTGTAGATGGCTGACCTTTATTACATTGCAAATTATGGACGCGCCAAGTTCATGACTGCTCGCGAAGTAGAAAATTTCGATGTAGCCATCCTTCGAAGGACAGTACTATTTGCATTTCCCTCAGTGAGGATCACGTGACAAACGCGCAGTTCATCATCGAACTGATCTTCGGTGTCGACACGTATGATCCAACAGAGAAGTTCATGTTGATCAAGTGTCCTGTTTACTTGATCGGTGAACCAAGTTGTACACTTTCATCTGCGTCTATATCGCTGATACAGATAGAAAAATAGGTTCAACTGTGTATGTAACATACATTGCCCTACTGCCCAATATCTGTAATTCACAGAAGCTACAATTGCCATTTCCATATTACATGACACTAAATGAGATAAAGCGCGGGCATCTAAATTTCATCTTCTCGTCATCTATCGTTGAATGTCGTGAATTACACAAGTAAACAAAGTGCAGATTGAATACATCATGTGTACCTTGATTGGTATGTGGTTTGTCCATGACAAAACCAGATCGGTTGCATGGTTGTTTTCGCGATCACACAGTTACACATTTGTGTCGATGATCATACGCTGATGAAGTATCAACTTACATTCATCGTATATGATGCAATTGCGACACCGTACGGGACAGAGTCTTACTTTAGGATTGTAAATGATTCACCGAGAAATTCTGTATCGCTCGCAGTTATCGTTTTTAGTCACAGCGTGTTAGTTAAAATTGATCATCATGTGACATACGGAGAGATTTTTTCTTCAATGAAGATCACACCATGAATTTCTACACTAAATACATGAACTACAAGGCGATCGTGTACATCGACAATTGGAAATTAGACGTAAGATTGTCGACTGCAACACTTTTATGTGAAGTACAACATAATGGTCGCGGCGAGCGTGACATGAGTACCATACATGACTTCAATACGATCTTGGCAAGGTGCAACAGATGTTTCGTAGGCAGTGATATCGACACACGTTACACACTGTCATCGATATCGATATGAAGAACGTCAGTTACATTGCTTATCTTGGTATTGCAACATTGTTATATCTAGTATCAATCCCTGTGTTATATGTGGACAAACGAGTCGTTACATTCATGATCGAGAAACGAGACGAAATTAGAGTCTTCTCATCTATGTCAATTTGCTGATTTGACATCACTTTTCACTGTGTGTCTCACACAGGAATGCTAAGCGTTCACATCAATATCAAGATGATAGACAGTATGTATTTCTATACAGAACTTCAGAGGGGTTCACTTTCTAATATAGAAGGATCTTACATGCGTGCGTCATGTGACTTGGTACAATGTTGTTTATACAGTAGAAAGCATTTTTCAGCATTCGTTGCACGTATAGAACATCCTCATAGTTGGATGACAACATTCTCGAGCATGGTCATCAAACGGTGATTACAATGTACGAAGTAGCACTCATAACTTCATTCGCAGATAAGACCATACGTTCTAGATATTCAATATTGGCAGCATGTTCATCTAGAACATGTGCCTTCACATATAAGGCAGAGTTCATTGATTTTTCATCTGCCAAGATACACTACTAGTCAACATCTTCAGTGAACACTGAAGAGGTAATTCACAACTATGTGTGATAAAATATGAGTGATGTCACGGAAGAACATGCTTCACAGAAACAGTGAAGTTTACATATTTTCTGGCATAACGATGTGGGTAAGTGATGTTCATCCTCGCGTTGAGGGCGTACTTCTCTTTGAGAAGAACAGACTTATATCACATTACATGCCCGATGGTACATCTTGTCTTATCAGGTTGTGGAAATCAACAAAAAATTTCACACACACATTTAGCTCGTGTTCCGTGTGTTCATGACTATATCTTGTTGATGAGATAATCCATGCATGATCTGAAGTATGTTTGGTGGTATCGCATGAGAGGAGTGAGGCCTCCAGCTAGGATGCTCGTGCTCGGCGAGAATTCAAGTGTACGTGCTTGGCTTACTCTGCTCTTCGCAGCTAGACCACAATTGCCTGCAATGTTTTCCTCTGTGAGCATCTTCACACTTCAGTGAAGCATAACAATGTTTTAGTATCTGTTTTCGTCAGTTCATAAAGAGACACATTGTGAGAGATCTAAGATATCTTTGGCATGCATCGCGATGGTGTGCATTGCACCGTGTGTTTGATGATCCAAAATTAGGTCACGAGGAATTGCACATGTGCATAATGTCGTGTGTGTATGTGTTCTCATCCGTAAGGATACAGGTTCGTCATGACCCACTTCGGTGATATTTACTTTTTCATCAACATACTTGGAACTAGTGGCTCAAAATACACCTTGTTCAGACAACAAAGCAACGATTTTGTTAGTTTCAAAATTAGAGACACACTGAGAAACCGTCGCGAAACAAGCACATTCAGTAGTGCATGCATCATGTTCTCGTTTTAAACTTCGTATGTTGACGAATTACATTGAACTTGAAGATCTTGGTGGTATCCACCTTACATGTTGTAAACCAGTCAATGGGTTGAATACCAATTCATACGTCTATGAATGGGCACTGATGCGTTGGTGTCACCGAGTTATGTACATTTTCTCGTCTGTAAGGATCACATGTTGATGAACACATGCGTTGTCTGCTGCGCTTTATCAAGTAAGGAAACGTTCCATGATCAGTCACCTCATTGAAATATTCATTGGTTTATCACAAGATTTACCACACATAAAGATATACTTTTGTGATGTTAGCATCAACAATCCAAACATTGGTACATTGTATGATGATGGAACGTTATTCTTGGTGCGGGGTAAACCAATGACAACACAGATATTCTCGAGTTGTACATGTCATGACTTTGACAACAAACATCATTGAGATAGGCAGTGTAAAAGATATGAATCGGATCATCGAACTTGGTGATTTTTGTGTCGGTGATTCTTATTGTGCCGATCTTATTGGCGGCTTAAGGCATAAGAAATATACAACGGTATACTACTTCTCAAGCTGTACGGTGACACGTGATCTACACAATAACAGAGATCTCTGAAGAGTTTTTCGACTCGTGTATAGTTGACGAATGTCATTTGCCAAGTGGTAAATGCATTGATACAGATCACATGAAGATAATAAAAGTGATCTTCTGGCGAGATACTTTAATACCCGGGTATACATCACAATGTCAACAACACGACATCACAGATCGTTCTTTGACCATTTACTCTAATCACAATAGAATGATTTTCACACTCTCGAGCGTGATAATCACATAACAATGTACATCAACGTTGACTAACAAGACGTGACATCATGTATGAATTATCTTGGATATTGTCGACGTACAACGACACATATGTATATGACGCATGGATCCACGAATCTTATGCGCTTTTTTTGCAAAGATTTAAAATACTCGCCTCGCGATTACCACACTTGTCGCACTGTGAAGCTGGTATCTTCTCATCATGTCAAGTTGCATTTCATTGAAATTGCACTACGTGATCTATATGTGATATGATCACAACATGTACTGTGATCTATCGTGGCTACATTTTAATCCACGCGTAAACGAATGTAACTACTACAAACATGTTAACTCAACGTCTTCACGCAACGCATTTCATTGTATACGATGTTTGTTTGGTTTTACGGGTCCTGATGTGTTCTCGTCAACGAGCATAACAGATGCGTAATCTTCAATATATCTTTAATGAAAAGTACCTGTCGCATGCATCAGAAAATGGGACAAGGCGTTGGACAATTTCGATGTTGACAACAAAAATAAGATTCGCCGTGTCGTTCTCGTCGGTTGTAATATGAACATCACTCATCACAGATACACGCCGCATGTTTACGATGTTGAACAGCTCGTACGTGAAGTGCGCGGATACATAATTTATACGATGTCGCTTAGTTGCGACGATCTTGTTTACTATATGACGCACTACAATAGTTTTCTTGGAGAGCGACATCCACGTGATCGCTTATGGTACTTCTCCTCTACTGAGGTGCAAAGATGACTCAGGTTGCATGGCTTGTGTGCGTTGAGATGCATGCTAATCATTGTCGTTATGGGTATGTTCAAAGCGATCGAGAGTCAACAGCATACGAAGCACATTACGTACTCTCAAGACTTCATGTGTTTTTCGATCAGAATTATGATCCTACACACATTTTCTCATCAAGGAGAGTTACGTGACATTTGAGCTCGACAAGACAATGAATGTCAACTACATCTTCATTAACCAAGATTGGTTAAGGGGAATTAAGGGATTCAACGTGTGTATATACGCCGATATTCTCTTGATTAAGAAATTGCTGTTGCGTCGCGACACAGCGCGTGTGATCTCCTCGATCAAGATGATGAGATAACATGACATACGACGTCAATTATGTCTCTGTTTGTCCACCTGTCATTATTATGGAATTGCATTCTTGTATAAGATTGCTCATGCATACCTTGATATCGAGGATGAAGCATCAATACACACACAAGAACTATTTCTCGTCAGCGAAATTGAAGCAACGATCATGATCTACTTGATATATCATCCGTCGTATCCTAGACGTACGCATGGCAAGTGGCAATGCAATGTTGATAACACATGTCTGTATGAGACAGATTCATACGGATTACGAATGTATGTTGTACCTCTCGCAGACGAAAAATTCTGTTTTTCCTCGATAAAAGTATCACATGCATGACATGCACATCATTGTCTTGAGTGAAGAAGTACTCAAATACAATACACGTTCATCATTGAACTTACGACCTGGATACATTTATGTTAAGAAAAATCCATATTTAATATTCTCATCGATGATGATCAGTCAATGTCAATGAACAAACATTATACGATGGTTACTGTGACGTGGATACGTCACACAAGATCTTTATGTGTGTTATCTATTCAATGCAGTGAATACGTTGCGTTAGATTATGTTTACAAGTGTATCATGTCGTCGTCGACAAGCACGTACAAAAATGGTAGAGACATATTTTCATCGATGAGCGTGAAATGATACATCTTGAAAAAAACGACTGGTGTCAAGTGAGTTACGTTGAGCGACAGAACGCCTACGATGGCACATCGCTGATATATGTTACTCGTTTTCTTTCATTTGGAATAGCGTGTCGAGATGTACGCTTCTATACATGTGGCGATTCGTGGTGTTATTCTGACATGCTCTCCTCGATGAGGTTGACATGAACAACCATGTATATCTGAATTTAACCGGTCTGCGAAACGAGGCGACACGCTTAATCACTGAACATGTGACACTTTCTACGGGATTAAACACATTGCGTTTCTTCTTCTGCACAGAAGAAGAAACAAATATTCCGCTTAAAAAGTGGAAAAAATGGTTATTCTCATCACTATCTCTGATCGAGGAGTCACGAGATCATGTACATTGAAAGACGCATCCAGTACATCATGATGTTTGGTGAACGCAACACCCGTGATCAGTTCATCATCACCGATGAGATTGTATCTGTGTGGTCGATGCGACATCTTCTTCTCACAAGAAGTCATCTTGACATCTTCTCGTCAGTGGTGGTCGCCAAACTGTCATGATCGACGTTATCTACATCAGAAGTGGCAACGATGATTCTACTGTTGACTGTGACTATATGTCATCATGGAATGCATTGACGATGTTACGTTTCTACTTGCCAATACATTCGGACTCGTGGAGAATATGGGTATTCTCATCACTATCTCTCGTTGAGAGGAGCGAGACTATATGAATAGTCTACGTTTCAACATACAATACATCTGTAGATGTTCACACCCTAACTTTGGTTACATGCAAGTAACAACACATGCAAGCTTGTGGCTCATGCACACATTTGTCGTCATCAGTAAACATCGAGGTTCTGACGTCTTTTCATCAATGCCAATAGAAAATGGCTAACCTCTACTACATACACACATATGATCAGAAACGTTTGTGGTATGTAGCAGCGTTAACGCGTTACTTTCCTAAGATCATCCTCAAAGAACGTTTAGATGTCGTATTTTCATCCGTGATCGTAGGTAGTTGGTTACTTCCTCTTTAGATCGATGATCGTGAGTTCGCAACCAATAATCATCTAGTGTGCATGCCGACGTGCATCTAACTGACGACGAGCGACGACCAGATGATCCATGGGATCCGTAACTCTACACGATAATTATTGAGTTGTGCCCAATTGGGTGTACGACTCAGTTTTGACGTGATGAGCGTTGATCCGTCTTTGATCCACTGTATTGAGGTGAACTTGGTGTATGTCATCTGCACACACACGTGATCGTCACAGACGACCAGCGATTAGGCCATCCGTCGTTTAACTTGTACAACAGCAGCACGTGTGACATGCTCATGTCACAGCTTATTTGTGTACATATATTATGGTATGCGATAGGCAACCAATGTAGTTTAACACATTGTTCATCTGCTCTCATGAGATTGTTCTCTGTATAGTCACAGATGACCATATAGACGGCCACCTCTTGTTAAATTTTAGGGTATACATCACCCATTTTGAAGGCACTAGCGTGCACCTGTACTTGGATATATCAACACAAGACTTGTAGTCTCTAATGGTTCTAATCCAACAGAGCTGGAGCTGTACATCATTCATCGTCACATTCGTCCCATGGGAATGTTGATAGATGAGAATGTCGGCCACATAATCAATGATCCCAGCTTTGAATAAGTTAACGACCCAACATGTTTTACACGGTATGGTGTGCATCTATACACATGTGTGCAGTCGATCCAACACAGTCTGACTTCTACACGTGACATCATCACATCATGTTCCGTGTGATTGAGAAAGACGACCAATGACTTGGCCATCCGTTAACACGCATCATTTGCCGCAACACCCATGAAATATGCACTTTAACTGCTGTAAAGTGTGCAACGTGAGGATCATCGGCGATCCAATCTAGATTGTTGAAATTCACAGCATGTCACCTCGAATGACGATTGAAGACCAGGGACCCATTGCGTTCGGCTTAATGAGACTTGCGGCGCGCCATCCTCTGTAGTATGGATTGTACGGAACAACTACAAGTTCATTAGACATTATGTTGATCCAGCATAGTTGGATCGGTGTGTGTGGTATGTTCACAGTATATCTCTCGTAACTATAATCGACGACCATGTGCGTGTGATACCTGAAAGTGTTAAAAACAGGTGACGTAACTGCCTCAAGTTATAAGGTAAGTGCATGAGCTTCTTTGTCCCGGCGCCGATCCAACACAGCTCAGATTCACGTGTGATGTGTACACTCATCAATGCCTCTTCTTCAACACGAGTGATGACCACACGCATATGTCCTGCCACTTTTCATTGCCGCTGCGCCAGTCGGTCAACATAGATCGCATCATGTTGGTGACTGGTATCACTTCGATAGATGCTTCTACTAGCGGTGTACTGCATCCGCAGCTGATAAAATAGACGGTGTGTCTGTTATCTGCGTCGGCGTTCACAACATGTCTCCAGGCATTATGATCGATGACCATCCATGCCACCAACGGCATCGCTCGATACTCACAATGTTACTGACCGATATTGCACCATACACGAACCGTGTTCTCTCATCGTCTACAAAACACAACCAAAACGTTGTGTGACATTGATCTGAATTCGGCTTTTTCATGTCGCACCTCTTGGTATCGGGATCGACGACCAACAGACACTTTTGCTTAGGCCGAGTCCCGCGGCGCGGCGTGGATCTAAAAATAGATCGTATAACCAATTTGTGCCGAACATCACCGAGCACTCGTAGCTCGTCTTGTCAATCCAATAGAGTTCAACTCGCATGATAGAGTTCTCGTAGCAACGTCACAGATGACCACACAGTGCAACGACCAGGCCCAAGCAATATACCGAAACTCTTTTGTCCATGTAGCGGTGTTATCGTGTAGCGTCGATCGTCGCGACGATCGAAGTCGATCCAATACAATACATGTCTAGATAACATCGACGTCACACATCCCTGGGATCTCAAGTGATGACCATCCTTCCCACGACAACACCCTGTTGATGTACACCACATCAGCTACACGTGTGACGCGGTACATCGGGCCTCCACGCATGCGTATGTCGATCCAGCACGTCAAGAAGCTCACGCTAACGCGATGTTTGTCGTTCACAACATGTCTCCAGTCACGATGATCGATGACCATATTCGTTGCGGTCGAAACAACTCCATCCGCGACATAGAAAACAGATTATGCAACCACTTTAAGTTGTAAAGTCCTTGCATGTAAGTGCACGTGATCTCATTGATCCAATAGAGCTTAACTTTCATTGCGGAATTCCTCCCTCGAAGGTAACACGATCGATGACCACGTACGCACAGCTGTCTTGCTCGACCAGTGCATGATAATTTCACCAACACGTAGTCGCGCCGAACTCGCCGTGCGAGACCACGGCGACTCGACGTACTTTCTTGATATCGCTGTATTGATCCAACAGAACACGTTACTCACACTTTCAACACAAGTCGTCACGTGTGATCACGACTGACGACCACATGTGTGGTTTTTCCAACGTCAAGAACAGATTACGTAACCACTTCAGTCCGCCCATCTTCGACACTGTATATCCGCTTGTCTTGTGGATCCAGTAGAGCTTAACGATCATTGTGAAATCCTCTCATCATAATCACTGACGACAATACTACACCACGCGGTGCGCTGATAATCAGCGAGACAATGTGGACTAGCGTGCACTCTGGTTCTTCAAAGTATCGAGCAGGCGTGTCACGGCCTACGATCCAACAAACAACACATTCAACATGCATCTGACAGTTCTCCCGTCATGATGATAGAAGACCACACACTATTGAACATTGGTGCGATCAATGTAATAATGTTGTTCCACCCAATTGTCTCTGACTCAAGGTATCGACAGCTCCCGAAGTCGATCCAACATAAGACACAATTTATGCGTTGATTTCTATCCATCATTGTGTGTCCCCACTGATCGATATCGACGACCAAACCCGCCATGGCTTGATGTTGTACACTGGGTCAAGATCACGACGGACATACAAAAATAAATTACACAACCACTTAAGTCCGTTCATCCTAGAACCATGCATCACCATGTCTCCATTGATCCAGTAGAGCTCAACGATCATCGCGGGTCACCTCCGCTGATGACAATAGATGACCACACAACGCTCGTGTTTACGTAACGTTGCGCTCGCACCCACCCTGCGCCGGCGCCGACGAGGCCTTCTGAAAAGAAATACTTACCAGACCTTGTGAGGATCCAATATACGGTGATCACCGATCACCTCCACTGATCAGGGTGACAGATGACCATGCACACCAGCTGTGCACTGTTAAAGTCAGTGGTAATACACGCTCCCACTCTTCCACCTTGCTCGACACATATATCCTGTGTCGACTGTTGATCCAACAGCGCACATACCTTGACATGTTCACCGGTGTGGCCCTCCACTGATAACGACAGACGACCACTCAACGCGCTGCAGCGTGATCAAATGTCGTGTGAATGTGAACCACCTGTTCCAGTCATCGACTTCTGATGACAGATATGTTCCTGTCCATGGAATGATCCAACACACACGTGCACGCATATTCACTGTGAACCTCCACTATCAGTTATGATGACAGACGACAACACCGCCCTGTGGAAACTGTGCACGTTGACGAGCTGCGAGTCTAGACTTGTCCTCATCCAACGCCAGCGCCAGGCTGACGTCACATACATTGCAGACAGGTCGCCGTCGATCCAACATGTCACATGCTTTGTCGTGTTCACGACTGTCTCAACTTTCACTGATCACGATCGACGACCAAATACTCAATACTTCTCCACATGCATGCAGATCCTCCGCAGCATTCAAAAATACCTTATCAAGCCACTTCAGACCATACATCCCAGTGTGGTAGACACGATCACTGATCCACATCAGTTCAACATTCATGTGTTGAGTGTACTCCAGTCAGTAGTATTGACGACCAAGTCACATCATACATGAGGGGATCATCCTCGATACGTGACAGGTGATATCCCAATCCGAACATTGCTAGCAACGCTGTCCATTCTGGGGTGGATATCTTGTCGATGGCTAACAAGCCGTTCGCTGGCAACATGTTGTGCCACCACCTGAGATGGTATGCCGACACCAGGTACTCACCACTGGTGATCCAGCTCATCACGGGGGTGTGGGTATTGTCATTGACCATGTGCATCATCACACCTCCCAGATCCCGAACGACGACCAGCACCGATCCGCGCCACCACGTCTTATGTTGACCAGTGCATATCCTGGTGAGAGGACGTCTGTGGTGATGTAATTGAACAACCTGAACCAGCTCCGCGCCGGGCCGATCCAACACAGCTGATACCTCACGAGGTGTTGTGGGTTCTCCTTCACTGGAACCTTTCACTGATCACGATCGACGACCAAGCTGTGGGTAGACACATCCAGTGACGTCGTCTGATCTCAAGCAGTGTCCTACCTGGTGAATCGACGTCGGTGCAGATGTACACGTGGGGTATGACACTACCGATCCAATACATCTGACACATCATGGACTGTGGGTTCTCCTTCACTGTAACCCTCTCACATGTTACTGATCACGACTGACGACAACACTGAGTCGGGCCACGACTGTGACCAGATGTGCCCAATTCGTGACCGCGGTGACATGTAACAGTGGTGCTCGTACTGACACTCTAAGTGCTGCAGCTTACTGGTGATCCAGCTCACACTGGTCATGTCGTGTCTTCTCACACTCACATTGTAACACCTTCACATACTGTTGTGCACATTCGGCGCATGTGCAAGACGTAGGCTGCTCTCTACTTAGACTACATCATGATTCCGATCGATGACATGATTACCCACTGGTAGTAGGTCTCATCATGACACTGCAATTGTAGTTTGTAAATCCAAAACTTGATCTTATCACGTTGATTTGGGTCGAGCAACATTTCTCGGCGCCATCCCCTTGATGAGGGGAACAGGTACACGATATTTTTGACATTCATCGCAACACACCGATAGATGAGAAGATTTCTTGGGGTACGGGATGATCACGACGACCATTAGACGCCAACACACGCCTGATCCAGGTTCGAGAAGTATCATCGTTCCATAGATCTAGATTTATAACGCGATAGTCAGCGCACAGTTGACCTAAAATACTGTAATAGTCGATGAATATGATATCTTTATACATCATCGTGAGATTCCCGGTTATATCGCACGACATAAGAGATGTCATTGACCTTCATCCTAAGATGCTCATCGAAGAGATGATGAGTCCATTGTAACTGAGCTTGCCAACATTAAATCGTAACTTCAACATGTACTGCCCAAGCACATCATCGCTGTCTGTAAGTCTGTGCAGACGTCGTGTCTCTCCGTGCTCACCACGCTTAAGAGCATGCAATGGTTGTACCGGTACAAAGTACACAACATCTTGGAACTTCATCGTTCTATTGTATTATGTTACATGATAAGTGTGCAACTTCGAGGAAATGTTCGTGTCAGTGTGCATCAAGTGCATTGCATATCGGCCGACGTACGTTACCAATGCGTGCACTGAGTCTGATCTTCAAGTTACGTTCAACGTCCTCGAGCGGCAACAGAAAACAAAATATCCCTAAGTGCAGGGTGCTACATCGCTTCTTCTCTAGCTCATTCAGCTCGGTCAAGGGGTGTCCAAGCTTCCTCGACAAGAGAGAACATCCGATGCGTGTTCAGGTCACTCTCGTAGATGAGAACACCCGCTTGATCTTACTGATCTCACCTATCATCAGGATGAACTTAGTCAAGCTATGCGTGTCTACAGGGGTGTCTTCAATGGCCATGCTGTCAGTGACCTCACCTGCGCGGCCCTCGAGCATGAAGATCCAGTTCATGCGATACACCACGTTGTCCACGTCCTACCTTCACTCCCTGATACACACAGATGACAACACACCCCACGCGCCGCGATGGAAGAGCATACGTCCAGCCCCCTGCATGAATGCCGTCAGGACACCGATCGACACGGGCTCGTCCTCGCGTAAGGTGCGCTCGTCATAGATGTCTAGACCGACACAGATCCAGGACATGCAATACTTTGCGTTGCTCCTACTCCTACTCACACTCACATCTTACCACCTCCACATGTCATGTGCACGTTCCAGGCATCGTGGGATGTGGACGTCGACACTGCCCGAGCATCGCGCGGGATGTGGATAAACCTCGGGTCGCTGTGTGGCTCTGGACTATGCACGTGGGCGCGTCACGTGGGGTCGCACCTTCGCGCGACGTTGTGTGGGACGGAGAAGCGGCTGTGGCCGGCGCGGGGGGAACGCAAGTGACCCTGAAATTGTACGCCAGGTGGTGTCACCCAGAGTTATCCCAGAGTTCCACTAGGGTCACACTAGTACGTACCAGATGTACAACCAGAGATTCCCCATCATTTCCTCGAATTTGTACACACATCGACAACCTGGTACAATTGACTTGTGAGACGCCTCTTGGATGCTGTGTATCTCTGGCCTGGACATGAGCCGGCTAGCAACTTCCGCGACACCTGGGATACATGTCCCATGGAAGCAGGACATATAAATTACGCTGGGCTAGCCTTGGGTGACGCGACACAAGTCATCAGGACGATGCTCACTCGATCACGACTGTCGAAACCGCCAGCAGTAGATGCAATGGGCTCCTGGAGCTACAGCGTCTTCTCTTCGTCGAAAGTGGTACTATGAGACTCGAAGAGATCACATACATCGATCCGATCTCCTTGCGTAACAACAAAGCAAACGGTATGCAGACGTGGTCACCACAGTTCAGCCGAAGTATGTCTTGGGGAAGATTCCTGTTGCAACCACGTGCTAACACTGACACGTCCTGTGTCATCTCTTCAGTGAAGATATCACGATGAAAGTCCTTGACGTCATGTATCTCTGGCCAGAACAGAAACTAGATGCAGCACCTGCGGACGCGCGCTACATCGTCTATGGCATCGAGCACCTTGCGCTGAGAGTTCTTAAGAACATGTTGGGGCCCGATCGCATTGATCGAGCAACGACTTATAGCGTCTTCTCTTCAACGAAGATCATGTGATGAAGATACAAGATGTCATGTACCTCTGGCCAGTGACAGCCTTGAGAGGTTCTCGAAGAACATGGGATATTGCTGTACAAAAGTACTACAACCGCGGGTTTTTAGTGATGCTTAGACGAGAGGATCTAGATCCATATGGATCTGGAAACCTCCTTAGAATCTTCTCGTCTGCGAGGTTCGAGTTGTGAAGATCGAAGATACCACATACATCTACCCTCATGGCTTGGCGGCAGTTAGTATGTTCCGGAGCCTCGAGCGCGAGGCGCAGTGGGCAACGAGAACGTTCGATGCAAGAAGTGACAATACTTGGGGAAGATTCCTGTTGGAGGCATTCGATCAGGGCGATGATGAATTCATCCTCTCATCGATGAGGATATCACAATGAAGATCTTGGACGTTGTGTACATCATGCCCACAGCACGACCGCCGTCGGATCCAGGCAATCGAGCGCGCGCATGCACAGGTCGTCTGGAAGCTGGTGACCTCGACAAGTTGGGTTTTTTCATGTTGAAAGCACGATTCGAGTCGTCTGGTCTCAGTCTCAATGGGATCATCATCTCCTCAATGAGGATCCCCAGATGAAGGTCAAGGACATGGTGTTCATCGGATACTACATGCAGGGAACTAGTTGTGTCTGGATCGATCTTGATGACGACCAGCTGGGCGCGCCGCAGGAAGTGTGGACACGACTGATGCTAGCGAACTACAACACCCAGCAACGTCGCAGTGACATCATGGTCAACGACATGCTCATCTCATCGATGGGGATTCAACAGTGAAGATCTTGGACGTTGTGTTCATCTCAGCGGCGAGGGTCGATAGACGTCCTGGTAGACGTGACACACGCCAGTGGCGCAGGATTTTACATAGTTTGGTATACCTGGGGAGTGATCTGATCTGTAAGGGTGTCAGCAAGAACATGATGAAGATGCGTTTCTGTAGAAGACACCTCAGTTACAATGGTGTCACCTTATCTTCGATGAGGGTGCAAAGATGAAACTCGAAGAAATCACATACATCGATCCGATCTTCTTGCGGAACAACCCGCGGGACGGTATGCAGACGTGGGTGCCACAGACCGGTCCCTGGTCCGTGTGGGGTAGATTCCTGTTGCAGGAGCACGCTCGTAGTGATAAGTCTTGTGTCATCTCTTCGATGAAGGTGCCGCGATGAAGCTCAACGACATCATGTTCTTAGAGTTGTACCGCGGGTCGTGGTTACAGGAATGTATCACCCTCGGCGAGTACGAAGATGCAGCCAGCAACGAATGGCCTCGGGCGTGGGTGAGAACACGACTCAAGCTACATGGGGCTCGTGACATGTCTAGAACAAGGCTGATCGTATCTTCGATGAGGATACCACGATGAAGCTCGAAGAGATCATATATCTGCAATCTTCGCCTGGTCGAAGGACGTGGTGGGTTGAGACAGCTGACTTCACGAGCGAAGAAGATCTAGTTCTGTCTCCTCTACCAGAGTGGTACGTATTCTGGATGCAGACCCAATTCATGGTGTACGGGTCTAGGCGTGCTAGAAGCGTTGTGCTGTCTTCATGGAAGGTTAGGGGGTGATGAAGATCGAAGAGATAATGTACATCTACCCGACATCGCTGTGCTCGCGCCGCTGTGCTAGTGCATGTCAGTCTGTCACATGTAACGACACTATGTCGGCAGTGTATGAGCGTTGGATCCAAGAAGAGCTTAAGTTGTGTCTGCACCGCGGGAAACATCTCGGATCGAGATTGACGATGTTGTTATCCTCTGCGAGGATGTCTCAATGAAGATCAACGATATCATGATCTGTGTAGCAAGAGGACTGCGTAGAGCAGAAGAGTTCACCAGCCTCACATGCGAACAGTATGTGTGGACGTACGAGGTGTATGATCTTGAAAAGGATGATTACTCACTGTGGGTAGGGTCGCGACTTCGACGTTACAAATCTAAGGATAGACTCAACTGCATCTCATCGATGAGGATTCGACCATGAAGGTCCTGGATGTCATGATCTGCTCATGTCCGAACCTTCGCATCGCTGAGACGATCCGCCGGGGGCCGATCGGACCGTTTCCGTGGTCGTATGATGTATACGACCTTGAATTAGACCCTGGTGTTCCAGGTGGCCCGACCACCTGGATGAGGGAGCGCCTGCAGAAGTACAAGACCAGTGACAGGTACTTCCTCATCTCGTCGATCGGAGTCTCGCGATGAAGATCAATGACGTCATGTACATCGAGCTACAAAGACCATGGTCGCAACAGCTCCTAGGTCACCTGAGCAAGTCTACATGTGTAGACATCTCTTTCGATGAGTTACGTAAAACATACAGTAGCGACGATGTAGCGTGTACGATCACGATGCGTCGACTTCTAACAAGCATATTGAGACGAGCTCCCAACCGCACCTTCTCTTCAGCAGGACTAACGTCATGACACGCTGTGAGATCATGTACATCACGTGGAACGGCTTCACGCCCATCGCTCGTGCTGACATTTCAGTTGGATATTATCACCTACGACAGCCACGTGACTGTTACGACTGGTTCATGACGTACTTGATCTCGCCACGACGAAGGAGTGTGCAACGTGAATTCATGGGCGTTGATGTGACGATCTCTTCAATGAGGATATCACGATGACGTTCAGAGATGTCATATATCTCGCCGGCGTGGTCCCCCGCGTCGCCACCCACAGGCGTATTTCTCTCGATGATGGCGACGTACCTAACAACGTGAATTTGATATTGTTGACACGAGGGCAGCTGCTAACAATTACTGCGAACGGCGGGGGGTCCTTACTACACTCTCTCTTCTTTAGGAATTTCATCGTGAAGATCAATGACATCATGTACCTCGAACTTTATGCGGGTCGTAACTGGTTCAGTGAGGAGTCTTTTGAAGGTAAACTGACATACAACGTCGAGCTCTGGATGCGACGCATGCTTCTGACATACGACGCGAATAAGTCTAAGTCTACGTGGTACAGTCAGATTATCATCTCTTCAATGAGAATTTCATCGTGAAGATCTATAACATCATGTACCTCGAGCATTTTGCTGACCGCAACTGGTTCGCCGAACAGATCAACGTCGACTGTGGATCACTCGACGTGAAGCTGTGGATACGACACCTTCTGCGCACATACAGTAAGCACAGGGTTAGACGATGGCCTCAGGAAATCATCCTCTCCTCCATGCGGGTGTCACAATGAAGATCAACAACGTCATGTACCTCTTCCACAGTGGGTGTGGATGGCGACAAGAGTCTACACATGAAACTGATAACATCGCGACCAAAACTTGGTTGGATGATCGTATGGGATCATGGTCAACTAGTGTTGATTACCAGTGGATTATCATCTCATCGATGGGAATATCACGATGAAGGTCGATGACGTCATGTACCTTACCCTCGACAATGGACCCATGGGATTAAATCAACGTGCATGGCGTGCAGACTTAGGTAAGTTCACATGTTCGAAAGCACTAGCCAAGACATGGATGCTCATATGGCTCATTGAGGCTGGTTCGAAGCCGTCTATCGATCGTGACCTTGTGCTCTCTTCGATGAAAGTGTCACAGTGAAAACTGCATCATGGAACAAGGTCACATAACAGTGAAGATCTTGGACGTTACGTACATCTCGGGGCATGGCGCGCGCGGCGGGTGGATGTATATTGCAATAACACATGTTTTCAGTTTTCACCTTCAGTGGTTGCTCAGCGGTCACCCAGCCGCCGGCTATTTCTCTTCGATGAGGATAACAAGATGATGTTCTGTGAAGTAAAGTACTTGCAAGTATGGTCGGGTGCATCGTTCACTCCTGGATATATCGCTCAGTACATGTCTGATGAATCGCATTCTATTGCCCTTGCATGTGACAATGCGATGTGTATCCAATCTGGGCGATATCGTCATCTTGGTTGGGTGTCGATCTTCTCGTCTGTGATGATCACTCGATGACACACGAAGTCATATGGATCAGAACGTGGCCCGACCCGCGCGGGCGCAGGGCATGTGCCCTGTGTCCATCTGCACAACTTCGATATCTGATCTTTATCGGTCTCTTTTCCTCGCTGAGGATCACATGATAGAATACGACGTCACGTACCTCTGGAATACATCGCAGACACGTTGTGTAGTGTACACAGAAAATATAACCACACATGGACTCTGCTACTGGATCAGATCTCTAAAAATCTCTACACGTGAGTTCGTCGGTTCAGTCTTCTCATCTACATCAGTTCGGCGATGACGTACAACTCAATATAGGACTACATGACAACAGATCTCTTGATCATATACAACAGTGGCGGACAACGTATGTGTGTCACGCATGCACACATGTCATATCTCAAGTATATCGTGATCGAATCCCGTTGTAAGAAACATGATGGTCCTGTTTCACCTAATGTGTTTACTTCGTATAGGATATCATGATGAATGACATAACGTGTATCACACGTCCGCCTGGATGTGTGAAATATATTTCAGAGGTAATGCCTGAAAGGTACAGTAATGGTCCACTTATATACTTGTGCATGCGGCTACGTTTAGTATCAGGTGATCATCGCTGGACGATCTTCTCATCTGTGAAGGTTCATCGATGAGAACTTGGGATGTAACGTACATCATCAGGAGAATTCGTTCTGATGACAAGACGAATTGGGTCGTTGAAAACATGTCGCATGCGGCGACGGCATCGGTATCTGATGCATACAACTATAACTCGTGGATCGTGTGGAACTTATTCACAGCGCGAAGCCCGGGTATTGAACAACGCGTGGTCATATCCTCGCTGAGGATCAGCGATGCATGACTTCATGTACATCCTTGAACGCCTGGGATCACATGCAGGATCGTTTCGCTACAAAAAGTGGGAATCCCTGTTGTGTTCGTATGAATACGCATTCATACACTTATTAGAGTTGAACCTCTTCTCGTCTGTAGGCGTGAACCGTGCGTGACTTGAGGTACATCACTTATTTCTATCTTCAAATGTGCATGCCAACGGGTGTCTATCATAGACATGAACCACTCAGGTACGCGCACGTCACTTGTCACGATGTTACACGATGACAAAAGGGACACCTTTTCCTCGGTGGACCTGAATTGTAATCCAGATTACAATTTTTTACACTACCTTGACCTCGTGTAAACCCTGGTGCTTCCTGGTACAATAGGGAGGTGAGGCTGCAGACCAAGACCGTGTACGAGGTAGAGACCTCGAAGAAGTACACTGTCGAGGAATCTAGCCTGGAACACGCCGACCGAATCGGGTTGTAAAACCCACCGACGTGTGTTACAATGTAAGAGTACAGGGCACGACGCCCAAGAGAAAAGAAGGAAAAACAATGTCTCAGAACACCGATACCCGTCCCGACACCGCCAAGGCCCCTCTCAAGCAGAAGCCGGCCAAGGCCCCGAAGGCTCCCAAGGAACCCAAGGCCCCGAAGGCACCAAAGGCTCCCAAGGAGCCGAAGCCGGCGCCGGCCGAGTGGACTCCTCCGCGGGAGGCGCTCGAGGTTGTCGAGATCATGCGTAGCTTCGCTGCGCAGGGCGACAAGAAGGTCCTGGCGTACTTCGTTGCCGAGGCCATCGAGTGCCGTGCCCGTGGCAAGGAAGCGCGCGAACAGTGCACGACCTCGCCGAGCGACGGCGACGTGAACGTAAGCGAGTCGGAGAGCATCTCCGACGAGACCGTCACTGCGGTCGACGACAACGCCAGTGCCTGATCAACAGGACATCGCGAAGCTCGGTGCATGTGTCACATGTGCACCGGGTGATCGCATCACGATCATGTACCCTGATGGGTACAGTAATAACATCTCGCAGAAGCGTGTCTGTGAGGTTGTCAAGCGAGAAGGTGTGACGCTCACTGTCACCACTCGTCCACAGGGTCATGTCATCCTCGTTGACCTCGAGGCGTACAACACGGCCAACATCATCGTCAGGCCATGGACTGTAAAGGACGGTTGGCCGACCGGCCGGGCATCTGTCGATCGACTCACTGCTGCTGAGAAGAAGCAGCAACGCGCGAAGATCAGTAAGAGTGTGCGAAAGAAGACTCAAATCAAGGAAGAAGATGATGTCCAAGACGACTGACCTGCTCGACATGGTTCCCACCAACTATCGCTGGGTGCTGCAGCACGACTGGCTCGACGACGGGGACTCCTTTCCCATCGGCGATGGCAAGGTACTCGAGTTCGACATCGATCTCAGTGGCTTCAAGCTGTTGCAACGTGGTGTCGAACTAGGGGTGATCCCGCGACAGCCATACGAGGCGAAGTACGCGCGCTTCAAGCCTGAGGGCATCTAAGCGTCGTTCTTGTACACCTGCGCGTGTGGGTGTACAATGGATGTATGATGACCGAGGACTACGGTGCACTTCACTCATACCTCGCGGACGTGGGAAGACACCCTCTCCTTCCACATGCAGAGCAGATCGCGGCGTTCCGTGAGATGATCGCAGAGCAAGACCCAGAACGTAAGCGGCGTCTTCACGCGAAGATCATCACCTCCAACCTGAGACTTGTCGTCTCAATCGCGAAGGTGTATGCGAAGAAGGGTGTACCCATGCTGGACCTGATCCAGGAGGGCAATGTTGGTCTCATCGAGGCTGTCAATCGTTTCGATCCTGAGCGTGGATATCGGCTCTCGACGTATGCCACTTGGTGGATCAAGCAGGCTATTCGACGTCACCTCACCGGTTCTGAGAACCTTGCTGGATCACGTCTCGTTCGTCTACCAGCACATGTCGTAGCCCTTCTGCCACGCATGCGTGCAGCTCGTGCAGATGCGTCTGATTCGAACGAGGAGGTAGACGCCGAGCGTCTCGCAAGCGAGCTAGACGTGACTGTCGAGACAGTGCGCGCGACGATGGATGCGTCGGGTCCTGTGTACAGCATCCCTGGATCAGATGACCCAGGTGGTGACGCACATGGACCAGCCGGCGGTGCACGTCTTGAACGTGCGATGAGGGCGTCGTCTGGTAATCACGACATGACAGACATCATCGATGATGCTGCAGCGTCTGACCAGCTTCGTCTCATCGTTAGACAGGCATTCAAGCGTCTCACACCTCGTGAAGAGCAGGTTCTACGCCTGCGTTTCGCTGCCACAGAGGATCCAAACTCTGACGACCCGCAGTTCAGAATGACTGACGACGAACATGTAGCGTTAACGACTCGTGTCATGCAGGGTGAAGAGGTCTGAGATCATGGGTGCAGTCAAGAGCATAGACAATGAGCTCATCGCTGTCGATGACATTCAGGTTAATGCATTACGGACTTACATCCCGAAGTGTCTTATCGAAATCGAGAAGATCCTGCATGTTAGCCTATGTGGTATCTGTACATGGGCAGATGAAGCAAAGCATGGATCGGCGGCGCGCGATGCTTCCAGATCAACTAATGCTTACATTAAGATGTGCACTGATCGTGCGTTAGACATGCTTAAGCTTCGTGAAGAGCTCATGAAGCTCTCAAAGTTCTCTTCAAAGAAAGTCCTGTGAAGTCCATGAAAGAGTGGACGATCCCAAGGTTAACGTACGTCATGGTGCGGTCGATCGCGCCAGGCAACCACTGGCTGTTTTCTCAACTAGGCAAATACGCATACATCAATTTCTCATCCCAGTGCATTTCGAAGAGTGATGACTGGAAACGGATAAGGAAGATCCGTTCTGGTAACGCAGGTCTGCGTTTCTTCTCGTCGTGCACAATCGCAGAGTTTCCACGTATTAAAGCTTGAATGAAGGTGAACATCATGAATAAGATGAAGTATATTCTCTCGTTGCTCGCTGTGGTCGCTAACATGCTCGCATGTGATGATAGTCGTAATCTCCCACCGCCTGTCGACAGCAGTGAACCAGAACAACCGTCTGACAATTGCTCTGCATACCTCAAGTGTGCAGAGCTATGTGACGATGCACGTTGTGTCTCTGCATGTGAAGAAGTGACACAAGCACCAGTGAAGGTGTGTGAACTCGAACGGTGTTCAACGCTACTCAAGATGTGTGACGAAGGCAACAACGTTGCATGTGCAGTTCTACCTGAGTGTGGTGGATACGTCGAGGACGCGTCGTCAAGCGAAAGCAGTGCCTCTGGCGAGTCTTCGGGCTCGTCGTCTTCAACAAGTGAAAGCGGTACGTCTGAATCCTCAGGTGACAGCTACGAAAGTAATACAACGTCCACCACGGGTGGATCGGAAGGATCCTCAACAACATGAAGAAGCTCTCTACACTGATCACTCTCTTCGTCCTTGCATCGTGCAAGGTCGACAACGAACATCATGGCGCTGGTCCTGTCCAAATGGAAACGGGCGCCGACCCGTCGGCTGCGACCGAGATGGCCACTGTCGCCGATGGCACGGACTCGCAGGCTGACGGTTCCGACACGGCAGAAACGACCGACCCGAGCCAGTGCACCGGTGACGACTGGGGACACTACACGTGTCAGGGTTGGATTGCCGGCCTCTACCGGTATCAGAACAAGGGTACGAACTACCAGTTCGCCTTCAACAGCGTCGAGCATGCCGAGTGCGTCACGATCCCTCTCTGCGAGCCCGTCTCCGGTGGAATGGACAGTGAGTTCTTGGCCATGCGCTGCAAGGCCAAGTGCGATCAAATGGTGCTGGACGGAGAACTTCCTGCGGGAGGTCCGTGGCCCGCAACCAGCGGAGTACCGACGGCCTGGGACTTCGCCAAGACCGTGTGCATCTTCGCACCGAACGGGAACAACGGTACTGTGCCGAATCCCACCGACGGCGTGACCAATCAGCCGACTGGGACGCCTGAGTTCAAGGAATCGTGTGACAACATCGCTCCGCTCACGGATCCGATGATCCCGCAGGAAGTGTTCGAAGGATGCTTCGACAACGACATGTGCGCGAACGAGATGGGCGCGTGTCCCGGTTGGGATCCCGGTGCTCGCATCACGTCATCGCTGAACAGCAGCACGAAGACCTACACGGTCACGATCAAGAAGTCGCTGATCGCTGAGCTCATGGACGGTGACTACGCTTGTCTGTGGGCAGCGAACGAGGGGATGTGGACGTACACGGATTCGCCGAGTCCGCTTCGGTGGAAGTTCAAGGGTCTCAGTGCCACCCACTTCTACTACAAGATGGGGTTCCGCAACGACGACTGGGACGCAACGATCAAGAGCAACGCCATCGGTGCCACGGTGTACGCGCTCTCGACCTTCAACGGGATGAACGACGCCTTCGATGCGTTGAATCCGCCGCCGGCATCACCGTCCTACGTGATCACGTTCAAGCGCGGCGCTTCTACGTACACGATGAACCTGACGTTCATCAACTAGAGCACGACGCGGCTAGGTAGTGAGATGCATCATCAATGCAACGTTCTATTGTTTCGTTGTTGCATTGATGATGCATGTGTTTATCCGACCCTTGAAGGCTGCTTTTTATCAACGTCAACGATCAGACAAGACGTCATAGTTTTTAATTGCGGGATTAGGTTGAATAACTTATTATTTTCCAATCGTTCACTGAAAGTCAGGATCTAGATCATGCCGATGCCAATTGGAAAGAGATTTGAGAAGGGGTATGTGACACTGTCAGACAGACCGTCGATGCAGTTTCGACGCATCGCAGAGATCATGACAGCGCGCGGTGATCGTATGAATCACGCCACAGCTCGTGGTATCATGCTTAGAGGCATGGAGAAGATCGCCGCAGCTCTCCTCGAGAATATCACTGGGTCAGCAGAGCCAGAAGCTGTGAAGGGTCTCGTCTCAACAGAGGCGTTCCAGTCATACATTGGTGACGTCCTCGACGAAGGTGTCTGATTGTTGCGGTCATCATATGATGTGGGTTGAACGTAGCAGCGACTTCATCTTGATCCTTCGTCAAGATTTCACAGATAATGATTACTTGACGAGGCTGAATGATCTCAATTCATACTGGGACTTCTGGATCGAAGACGCTCATATACTCGATGTACACGAGAACAAATTCGACTACACGTATCCTGTTATCGAGAATCTCACATACTGCGACACCGATGTTGACATCATCTGCATCTTCAGTTCACGGTCAGTGTCATGACTTGCTTAACTTGGCAAGAAAGTCATAACGACATCGTTCTTGTGAGAAACGACAATCGTTCTCGTATTTGGAGGTGTGTTAACCTCGAATGTAACTATGATCCCGGCAAGTGGAGGCTGTCAAATGACGATTTGTCACCCAGATTCACTTATTCAGATCCCGGATTTATATGGTTGTGCACCTTCAGTTCGAGACCTATAGTGTAAGCTGATGTATAGTTAGCTGCATGCAAGATTACAAGCTTCCGTCCCCAATGAGCTGGGGTGTCTACCTTCGTCGACGCAGGTTGGACGCTGCAGCACTCATAAGGACACGAGAACTGAATACGTACCGAGAACTCGTACAGTTCTGTGCAGAACAGAACGTTACGCCTCCAAGTGAACGTGAGGTCGCTGTGCACTTCGTCATGCCTGTCGTCTCGCGACCTGAGCCTCGTTCTGTTGACGTAGTTCCACGCCAACCTCGCAAGAAACCGATCGAGGATGAAGGCGACAAAATGAGCACACCAGTTGGAGAACGCGAAGATTCATCGAAAATGTAGTAACGTCCCGCTGGGGATATAATGGAGATATCACGCACTACAACGTGCGATGTCAATCATCCAGCGAGGAACAACGTGGCAAACCTTTTTCCAGACAACGTCATCAAGCTCGTCTCTTCACTGCCGCCGGAGCAGGCTGTCCTGATTCGAGGACCTCACGGTATCGGCAAGAGCCAAGTTGCTGCAGAGGTGGGCCGTCTGCTCGACCTGCCTGTCATCGACCTTCGCCTCAGTCAGATGACGGAGGGCGACTTCCTGGGTCTTCCTCGCATCGTCGAGCCTGAGCTGGACGCTGATGGAAACACGATCAAGTTCGGCATGACTGAGTTCCGGCCTCCGTGGTGGTTCGTCAAGGCGATGACCGAGCCGGTCGTCCTGTTGCTTGACGAGGTCAACCGTGCTGTGACTGAGGTCATGCAGTGTGCATTCCAGCTCATCCTGGACCGCATGATCCAGGGACGTCGCATCCATCCGGGTACCCGCATCATCGCGGCAGTGAACGCCAGCCACCACTACCAGGTCAATGAGATGGATCCGGCGCTGCTCGATCGGTTTCTCACTGTGGACATGGTCCCGAGCATCAAGGTCTGGAAGACTTGGGCTAGCAAGGTCGGTATCGACTCGGCGATCGTGGAGTTCTGCACGCAGCACCAGGACCATTGGTGGCACAACCCGGGTACCTCGAACCTGGAACCGAATAAGATCTATCCCACGCCACGTTCGTGGGAGATGGTCAACCGCGACCTCGGGCACATGGGACTCTTCAACTCGCCGAGTGACCAGCTCTTCCGCTTCGTCGCGCAGGGCCTTGTCGGTGACGAAGCCGGCGCAGCGTTCTTCGACTTCGTCAAGAACTACGACCGCAACATCTCGGCCGAGCAGCTGCTCAACCAGTACGACTCGATCAAGGAACGTGTCAAGTCTGGTCTCACGATCGACCAGGTCATGACGATCGTGGAGAAGCTCGGGAACCACTCGAAGACGAACAAGTGGAAGCAGAGCCAAGTGCAGAACATCGCGAACTTCATGGCAGACCTTGCCAATGGTGAGCAGGTGTTTGCGATGTGGAACAAGCTCAACGGGCTGTCGAAGGACAGTGAGCTAGGTAAGGTCAACGCGCTGCTCGTGCACCGCTTCTGCAAGGAGCACATCCTCGCTGCTGTTGGTCACGGTGGGTCTGGGCGTACGGCGACAACCTGACCAACAGACAGGTGATTGTGTGACAGCAAACAGGGATGGATTAATCCATCCCTGTTTCTTCTTAGGTGTTGTACAGATGTATGATGCATATCACCGCGTGATGCTTGTCAAAGACAATGACGTTGTAGTAAGACCACGTACCCATTCTGACGAAGGCTCAGTCTGGTTTGACTCAATCAAATTAACACATATCTCATGGGGAATAAGGGGATTAGTGTACGATGGATACATCTTCTCCAGCCGACCAGTGATGTTATGTGGAACGCAGACAAGTATCTCATGAAGGTCGAGCTTGACGACATGTATCTCTGGCCCCGGGGAGATCGTCTTGTTGATCGACACACTAATCTACGTTCGTGCTACGAACGAAGTAAATTCGAACTACGTGAGACGTATAAAGAGTATCTCTTCTCGAGTCGACATGTGACATTGTGATGTGGAGTGCAGATTATCGCTTGATGGTCATCAGGAAAGATGACCTGTACATCTGGCCGAGAGATGACAGCGAGTGGGCATGGGGTCAGCAACACAAATTCACGTTCTATGAACGTGACCATCATGGTCTGAACGACGAATACGAAGAGTACCTCTTCTCGAGCAGACGCGTTACGCATAGGTAGTCACATGGTACAGTGCCTTCAGCTTGAACTCCCGCTCCCAATTCAGCTTCCTTCAGAGCCAGAAGAGCCAGTGCTCGAGGATGACAAGCCTGTCATCGTAACGTCTGATGACCTGTACGTCAACTTCTACATCTAAACTGTAATCCAGGACACAGAAACAAACATTCGTCGGTCACATGTAATGGTTCAGTAGCGGTGGTATAATGGAAACACGAACACGGCAATAACGCCGGAATCCAGAAGGAAAAGACCATGACCACCAAGACCAAGACCCTCATCACCCCCGCTTCCGTGACCGCCGCCGAGCAGGTCGTCATCACCGAGTGTGCCAAGACTCGCTGCGTGCCCGTCCTCTCGATGCTCGTCCTCGCTGCCATCACCGCTCGTGAGGTCTTCCTCACTGGCAAGGGTGAAGTGAAGACCGTGAGCGACTTCAAGCTCGAGAAGATCAAGGATCTGCAGAGCCGTACCCGTGCGACGCGTCTCATCGCTGCGATCGGTCGGCTGAAGAGCAAGAAGGCGCTGTCGCTCCTGTGCGCGACGCTCATCAACGCTCGCAAGGAGATGCGCGCGGCTCGCAAGGGTTAGGCCTTGTGCTAGCGGCGGGTTTGACTCACGTCGCCCGCCGCAAGAGATAGCTTGAAAAACTTAGCTTGAAGACACGGGAACCTGGTGTAACCGGTCAACATTTCTCCCAAGTGCCGTTAGACGCCGCAGACGTCGCCGCGCGGGTTGGAAGGGGTTCGTACGACCTCAACCAAGAGAGATCCAGGTTCGATTCCTGGGGTTCCCACTAGATGTGATTGTCTTGTAAACCCACCATCAACATGGTAAAATGTGTGAAGAGCATGAGCAACGCAAACACCCTCAACTGGATCTACGACCCCGACAGCCGTACTGTGCACGCTGACGGTAGTCACTTCGGTGACTCGTACGACATGGACGTCGTCACTGCCGACTGTGCCACCGAAAGTGACGAGGAGCTGATTCGCTACGCACTTCGTGCTAGCGTTGGGAAGCAACGTTTCACTCTCGAGAACGCGACGTGGGACCGTGCTGTGATGTACGCCGAGGAGCTCGAAGTCCAGGCCCAGATCGGCGAAGGCTAACAACATGAGACACAAGAGTGACTTCGTCAAGTTCCTCTACGACAGCATGCGCACACTGGCGAGCCTACGCATGAACATATTCAATGGTCTGCATCCGGACGACTACGGTCGTTACAGTGGTCGTGTAGAAGAGCTCGAGAACACCACACAGAGCATGTGTGAGCTCCTCGAGCTCGACGTCAACATCTCATGTGAAGAGGTGTGGAAGTTGTACGTCGAAATTAGCGACAACGAGGAACAACGACTTAAGGTTCCTGCCGCGATGTCACAACTGAACATCTGCTGAGGAACACATGTTGAACAAAGAAGAATTAAAGGCGTTGGATCAACTTGTGCTTGAGTCTGCTGAGGAAGAACTCATCGCAATCATGAACGTGCGTATCCACGGCGAGCTCTGCGCTCGAGCATTGATTCGCCAACACACTTTGATGTGTGTATGCCTGATCGCCCTCGTGTTCTCTGTCATGCTGATGAGCACATTCTCGATCTTCTGTGTGTGTGCCTTACCATCAGTGTCGTTACCGGTGCTCTCGCTGTTTCTTTCCGCGACGAGAAGGAACTACATGAGCATCTCAGACGTAGCTGGCTAGCATTGCAACATAAACTTATTCAGTTCAAGTGGCGTATGCAACGTCTGCCAGTCGATGATGCCGAGCAGCTGCATCTTGAATTTTTCTCACTTCTCAAAGAACGCACTGTGATCGCAATGCGTGAACCTGTATTGCTCGACATCAAACTGATCGAACGTTGTCAGATTGCTGCCGAGATCCAGACCGGCCGGCGCCGGCGCCGGCGAAGTACGAAGATGTGAAGTCACCAGCATATATGCAACCGTCTGACCGTGTGTAAAACGTGTCTAGACATGGTATAATAGTGACCATGTCACAGACAGACACTGCTTCTCTGGTACTTCGTGACGAAGACGTGCAATGGATAGTCAACGATCATGGTGAGCTCGGTGTGCTCATCGCGGGCCAAGCTTTCTTCATGTACAAGGCTGAATCGATCAGGTATGATCCGTCACTGGGTGACGCGCATGCACCGACACTGTATCGCATCGTGCGTAAGCGTGAGTTCGGCGAAAGTGGTCCTCATTCGTACAATGACGACTGCTATTACAAGTCGGAACGTGACGACTTCGAGTGGAAGAAGCTTCCACCTCTGTTGACATTTTCCGTGTAAACATCCTCGTAACCTGGTATAATGTGATCATCATGGCACGCAAGACACGTACCTCCGGTCGGATCTATCTCCACCTCGCAGCCCACCTGCGTTCGGGTGCTGGTCCGCATGGCCCGGGTCACAAGGCCTCGCGTCGGCTCGACCGCTACGCGACCGAGGAGCAGCTCGATGAGCTCGATGACTCTGACGATGAGTTTGAAGAAGAGGTGAAGTATCACACCGAACTTCTGTGTACTTTTCGGCGCGAACTTCACAAACGTGAAGAGTCGTACGACATGACTCGTTACCATGAGTGGGCTGATGATGATCGCATCGATCACCAACGTGAGCTGCTCGAAGGCATCGATGAGATGTACATGAGCATCGACGAAGAGATTAAGTGGTTCGAACACCACCAGCTGCTAGCACCGGCGGTGGACATGTGAAATAACTCACCTTGACGTGATACATCACCACCACGGTGGTGTAACATGTCAAGCACATGCGAAGACACAACTTCATCTCCTCTTTACTGGCAACTGTTCTCATCACCACTGGTTGCGGCGCATGCGCGCCATCTGAGTCTGAACCAGACACGATCCTGCGACCAGCATGCACGACCACTGCAGATCCATCGACGAGCTCAAGCTCGAGCTCAACGACACTGTCTGACTCGAGCACCGCAGCTGACAGCACGACTGGGTCATCGTGTGACCAGTGGATCAGCGAGACATTTGACGGCGACCTGTCGAGTTGGGTACAGCTCAATCCTAGCACTGCAGATGTGACAGTGTCTGCTGGTCTGCTCTCTGTCGTTCCACATGCATGGTCACTCTGGTATAATCAGTACGGACAGGACACTGTGCCGGCTTGGCAACTGTACCATCAGTGCGACGGCGTCGCTGATGTGTCGGGTGACTTCAAGGTCACCGCAGATGTGGTCGTGTCAGACGTAGGTGGTGGTGGTCAGGCCGGCACACCATGGCAGTTCATCGGCCTCCAGGTGCGTGATCCGGCGGCGACGACTGTCAATGCTGTACAAGCTGATGTCGGTTCAACAGGTACTGGAGACTTCAGGCCACATGGACCCAACCTCGGTGTTGTGCAACAGAGCGTCTTCGAGTGGAAGACCACTGATGATAGCGTGAGCTCGTGGAACGTGAGCTCGTCGCCAGCGTGGACGGGCGCAGTACAGATTCGTGTCTGTAAGGTGGGTAGTGACTTCCACATCCTCGGTAATCGGGGATCTGGGTGGATCGATTTCCACAGTGTGACGAGGACAGACCTCACTGGTGTTCCGTTGGCAGTTGGACCGATCAGCTACGCCTACACAGGGGCACCTGACGTGGCCGGCACGTTCAGCCAGCTCGTCATCGAGCCTGCCACCAGCGTCGCTGACTGTAGCCTGTGACCATGTTGTCCAGGATGGCCCAGGATGTGCCCGGGCCCGTGACCTAACCGGTTACCCTAGGGTCTAGTGTCGACACATCCTGGGCCATCCTGGGAGCTCTGGCCACATCACATGGGAAGTGTAATGAAGATTACATCTCCTGCTGGTGTGGTTCTTTAGCATGTAAACACCGTTGTATCGTGGTACAATAAAGACACCACCATGTCGAAGACATACGAAGAGCAAATGAACGAGCTGGTCGTCGACCTGCACAAATACGGTACCGACTGTGAACCTAGGTCTGACCAGGTCGATCTGGTGAATGACCTCATCGAAGGTGGATGTATTGCGCGCTCCTCTCTCGGGGAGAGTCCATGGGCTGAGTTCAATGAACTTGGTCAAAAACGCGCGCGATGTATCTTGAATCGCTGACGTGTAATCCTCGCTACAACCTGGTACAATGGAGATACCACCATGGCAAACGCAACCACTGACCTGGCCGCTCTCATCGATCACTTCAGCATGCCCGCCACCGAACTGAACATGACTCCAGCCGACAAGCGAGATCTCATTGACGACATCTGTGACTGTCTCAGTATCGGCAAATGGTGCGCACCAGAAGCTCACACCAACTTCGATGTGTCCCTCGATGACATCGAGGATGAGTGGAGCAAGATCGAGAACGAGGCGTTCGAGGCTGACAACTACCTCTCTGCCTACTGTGTTGCTCTCTTGCTTGCGACTCACTGGGAGTATGAAGCCCAGGTGTGCGCATCTGACCTTTCCTGCACGAGTCACACAAAGAGCGTGTAAAGCAGCGCGAGACAGGGTATAATAACCCTACACCACGGAGAAACGACGATGGCATCCATGAACCTCAGCTTCGACACTGTCCCCATGGGCACCAACATCAACGACGTCAAAGTGGACCCTCGTCTACGTGTACGCATCTCGACCGGCATCCCGTTCTTCGACTACATCCTCTCGGGTGATGCGCCAGCTGGTAAGCAGGGCCTGCTTCCCGGCGGTGTGTACCTCTTCACTGGTGAAGCTGGCTCAGGCAAGTCGACGCTGTCGCTGCAGTTGCTCGACGGTCTCCAAGGTGCAGGTCACACTGCACTCTTCAACGGTGTCGAAGAGAGCTGCGCGCAGACCAAGATGACGACCGAGCGTCTCGGTCTGACCAATGGCTTCGGCATCGCCAATGCCATCTTCATGGATGTGCCGACTGCACCCAAGGACCTTGTCGACCGCGTCGGCGACAACTACCTCCGCGCGCACATGGAGTACTTCCTCAAGCTCCACACCAGGACTTACGGTGCCTTTACTGGTGTCAACGGTCATGACCGGTGCATGGCTATCGTCGTCGACTCGTTGCAGGCTATGAACGACGGCAAGTGGGGCCTGGCGTCCAACAACAAGACGCCGATCCGTGTGCTCGAGGAGCTCACTCAGTTCGCTAAGGCCAACTTCGTGCCGATCATCGTCATCGGTCACGTCGGCAAGAACGGTGAGTTCAAGGGTGACAACACCCTCAAGCACATGGTTGACGGTCACATTCACATGTACGTCGACGCCGACGACAAGTCACCCACTGAGGGCTGTCGCATCCTCGAGATGCAGAAGAACCGGTTCGGTCCGACGGGCATCTCCGTCGTCCTTGACATCGGTGGCAAAGGTCTCGTCGAGCGCGGTGCTCGTCAGATCCGCGGCCAGAAGGTGTGACCAATCGGTCACGTCACACAACTCACACGCAAGGTAGAAACGTCATGCAGTCACGTCGCAAGTTCATCGTCGCCTCCACGCTCCTCGCTGGCATCGCACCCATGAAGCTCGAAGCACAGACGAAGGTCTACGTTGACAAGCTCGACGAGAACATCACCAACGTCCAGCTCAACAAGATCACGTCGGTCGACGACCCGCTCCTGCTCGAACAGGTCGAGCGCCTGAGGGATGAGGGATACGACATCTACTACAGTCCGGACCATGTTCGCAACATGAAGCCTGGCGATGTCATGGTGACGGACTTCATCCGCGGAGCCGAGCTTGACGCACGTGACACCGAAGTTGGGTTCGAACCCGGCAAGATGGCGGCCATCGACTGGGAAGCTACGTCGACCATCTCGAAGCAGGAAGATCCTGCGGCAGAAGATCAGACGACGTATCTCATCGCGCGGCAGGGAGGTGAGCAGGTGCTGGTGCAGCTTGCTGACGAAAATTCGCTGCTGCACGTCGTCAATTCGATCTACTACGTCGACCACGCGGCCAAGGAGTTCTACTGGGCGCCGGTGGTTGCCGTCATGCACAACGACTACCGCCTCATGTTGACTGACACGGGTCACGGCGTCGGCGTGAAGGACACGCGTCTATTCAATCCCAACCACCTCAAGAAGGTGTGAGTCATGAATGTTCACTTCAAAGACATTGTCATGCCAGTACACATCTGGGGTGACTGTTCAATACGCTTGTCTGGTGAACTTACTAGGTTCGACTCAAAAGTTCATTGGTCTGATCGTCCAGTGATCGACTACTTCGATCCCACGTCAGATAAGATCTGTCACTTGTGTCGCACGAAATATGACACTATTTTGGCAGTGTGCGCCGCACGAGCAGCTAACGAAGTCGCATGCACAGAAACCAGTCACAAGACGTCGAATGTATACCTAGCAAAGCTGAGTGTGTGCATGTGGGTGTTGGCTGCGACAGTGTACTTCATCCATCGCATGTTCCAAGTGTAAACCCAATGCGTCTGTGATATAATGGTCACAGAACACGCGAACTGCAATGTACCTCTACATCTTTGAGCTGGTGATCTTCGTGCTTGTCATCTACACAGCGTTCCGGAATGAAGCTAGCGATGTCAGGCTTCCTGACAGACGTAAGCCCTTCGACCAGAACAGGTGGGGTATGCGGTGGCGCGGCCGGTGGAATCCAGGACGTCGTAGTGAGGATAAACGACCGTGGCCATGAAGCATAGCAACACAGCACGAGGTCCGCCCATCAGTTCGTGCTAAAGATTGACTGTCTGTGTAAAAAAGAGAAGACTGTGGTACAATGATCTTGTAACCGAGGCCGGAGTTCAGACATGAAACGCTTCTAGTTGAGCAGCATAGTTAAGACGTGAGAACTGTAGAAGAAAACTGAACGTGTACATTGTAGAAGAATAGTGGTGTAGAGTGAGAGGTGAGGCGTAGACCCACCCAGACAGGGCTTCTCCCGTGTAGACGGGTGATGAGACTACGACGTAGGCACAAGATTGACTGGCGAGCCTAACAACGTTGGCCAGCTATGAACGTGCAGGATTACGATCGAGAGCTCCCTGGGACAGGGGACCAACAGGAGGTTGGTCCCCGTTTTTATTTAATGACGGTCAGTTCACGGTGTAAACCACGACGTGGCCTGGTATAATAGGAACACACCATGCGCAACGACATGCACAAGCTCCTCTGTGAGCGCCCTCGCACCGGTGGGTACGGACGTCCTGGTGCACGTAACAGTTACACACGCGCTTCGATGAAGCACAACATCTCGCTTGAGCTCAATGACGAGGATGAGCTCGACGAACAGTCACGACACGTGAAGCCCAAGCGCGTCGGCATTTCACGCACCGACAAGCAGCTCTCCGACTTCCTCAGCCCACTCAAGGGTTGGCTCATCAAGCAGGCTGGACGTCGCTGGAATGACGTCTTCTCTGAGCTCTGCACGATGCTACCCAGTGGTGTGCATGCTGATCACATCCGTGGTCACGTCGATGGATACATCGAACAGCATGTCGTCCTGGTCGACGGTGTGCCCTGCACCGCGGAGGCTCGTGGTTGGACTCGTGATGAAGACATCTGCGCAGCTCGTGGTGTCTACGTGCCGATCAACCAGTCCATGCTCTACGTCGATCCCATCGACAACATCCTCAAGTGGGGCAAGCGTGTTTTGAGTTATGGTTGGCGGGGCCTTCGTACGTTCGGCCGGCCGGCCGGTTACAAGCGTCCGGTTGACCCGAACGTTCACGTCGTCGGTGACTCCCGATACGACCGGGTCAATGGCATCTGGTATGCCAACATCAACACTGGTCGCATGACCTCTGTGCTTGACAAGTACACGTATGAGACTGATCCTGTCACCGGTGCACGTCGACTCAAGAACGTCTATCGCGATGAACCCGTGTACATCCGTCGACAACTCAACACCCGAGAGCTTCGCAAGCTCGGGCTCGTGAATGTGTAATCCAGATTACAGTTCACGTCATCCTCGATCCTGCGTGTAAACCCAACCATAACCCAGTATAATGGGAACATCATGGCGATCATCACCCCAGTCCACGAAGACATCTGTGACGTCAATGAGTACTCGGGCTACCTTCACCCGCGACTGAAGACCCCTCGCGTCGCCAAGAGCGAGTACGAGGGTTGCGTCCTGAAGACTTATTACTCGACGTACAGGGCGATGTCGGACATCTACACCGATGCGCTCTACGCGATTGTGTGGGATGAGGCCGACCAGAAGGTGAAAGATATCTTCGTCAACGCATGCTTCGAGCTCGATGTCAGCGGCCGCTATGCCGTTGTTGATGCCACTGATCGTAGCACGATCAAGGCGCATGCATACTGGGATGAGATCAACGAGCGGACTGCCCTGCTTCGACACGAGCGTGAGGAACGCGCGCGTGCCGAAATGCAGCGTGTCACTGCACTCACCACCCTCGGTACCATGGTGGTGATCACTGCACCTAGGCGCCTCGCAGGGACGGTTGGTCAGGTGTTCTGGACTCGCGGTGACAAGATCGGCATCGACGTCACGGGTAAGCGTGATGAGAAGAACCTTCGCGTCAACCCCGTCTTCACCAAAATCAACAAGGTTGCGCTTCTCCCGTGAGTGACGCGCGCTTCGGACTGTGCGTCGCCCGACGACGCATATGCGACCTCAAGGTCGGTGACGTCATGGTCACCGACCTGGGTGTCACCTACGTCGTGCGCGCTGTAGCATACAGCAGACAACGTCGTGGTTGGTGGCGTGTCACAGCCGACAACACAGGTAACCTCTATCGCGGCACGACTCGTTCAGTACCGCTCACTCAGTTGTTCCATACGTATCGTGGCGTCCAGTACTGGATCGTCACAGGAGAACAACATGGACAGTGATCCGAACACATGGCACCGCGACTTCGCATCCCGACGTGATGCTGTCGAGGCAGAGGGCCCCAAGACATCTGAGGCGCGACAGCTCCTCGACGCAACTAGGACCGGTGAGGCTAAAGCGTACAGGACAGCAGCTGACGAGCTCGAGGCAATTGCTAGTGACAAAGCTAGCTTGGTCCTGATCAGGCGATGGCGCGCCAATGCCACCGCGCTTGAAGCATCATGTAAACCAACGTGACACCTAATATAATGTGATCGCGATGGTACCCATCACCAAGTCATTCATCTTCGTTGCAGTGCTCGCTCTCGCTGGCTGTCCTGAGCCGTTGCCCCTACGCGTCACCACGGGTCACCAAGCTGAAGCCCTCGATGAGCTCCCCGACGCTGTCATGGAAGCCTGTGAACTGCTTGAGGTTGCGTGTGATGCGACCCACAAGGAATATGGGTCTGTCACAGTCAACCTTGTGGAGTTGGACTTCCACCCGCCGGGTCAGGACCGTATTCTGATCGGTGGACGTGATGATGACTCGATCTGTTCGCCGTCCCTATTTGTCGACCCGACCAGATCAGAAAGGGTGGCCCATGAGCTGGGTCACATCTTTGAACTAGAACATGTGGATGACGAGCGTAATCTGATGCACATCGTGGCTGGCGATGAGCTTAATTACGATCAGCTCTACACTGTCCAATCTAAGATTGACCTGCTTCTGGCATGCCGGTGAAAGCACTCGAAGTGCAGTGTAAACCATGGTCATGCATGGTATGATGTGATCACGATGGCGTACTTCAGCAAGCAAGGACACTTCCGTGATGAGTTACACCACCACTTCTTCGTCTACTTCCAACAGCTGGCTTTGAAGCGTAACGCAGATCCACACTGGCCGACAAACGAGGGCGTCGCGCTCTGCAATGAGGTCAATCGGCAACGATCTCTACGTGGTTGCTTGGCGATCACTGATGTCACGTACGAAGAGTACCTCCAACAGGAAAATCAGGCATTGGGTCACTCTGACTACGCACGGAAGCTGAGCCTGTACTGTTCTGAACTGGTGCAGCGATGAGCATTCAACGCACATTCATGTTCTACAGCGACGTGACTTGGACTCGCTATGTTGAGGATGCTGAACGTCCTAACGTCTGGCTGATCCAACAGGTGGGTCTCAACGACGCCGGCGTCCCAGCAACACGAACATCACTGTGTGGCGGCGAGTGGAAAGTGCAGAACAACGGGTCTTGGATCTGGACGCCAACGTGAGCTCTGAACGACTAACTGTCGATGCATTACTGATGCGCTGGCATCCTGACAATCCCGCATGGGAGATTGAGCTCAGCTGTATCGAAGTTGACGATCATCAATTCATCGATGGTGAGATCATGTGTGAACATGTGTTTGAGTCGTACCCACCATGGTTGCAACCAATGTGGTTCAATCGTCACAGACTTACTAGTCCAGATGGGTCCTTAGGACTTACGCTCTACTACGGTAATATTGATGACCGTGATGCAGGTGACGATGACCACTACACCCTCTTCTCATCCATGTCTGTGACGTTCACGTGACGCCCAGGACGTTCACAGGTCATGAGCCATGGTAACCCCTTGATCTGATTTCGATCGATCCTGGGTCATCCTGGGAGCTCTAGCCACATCCTGTAGTAGATGTAATCTACGTTACATCTTCTATTCCTCATGTAAAAGACACTTGAGCTTGGTATAATAAGGACACGATGGACGAAAAGATTCTGAGCAAACACATCGCTGACGTCGTACGGCATCCAGCGGCGGAGTGTAAATCGGAACTGCTCATCGAGCATTCGAGGTCTGAGGGATACACCATTGAGGTGCTGCGGCTTTCGCCAACGTCAGCAGATTTCTGCGGGGTGCCTCACGTGAGTGAACATCCTCTTAACGCAGAGGAACAGTACTGGCTCGAACAGCACGCCCGTGAGCAAGAGAATCTCATCGATCTCGCAAGAGTCCACGCTGAAGGCGATGCTGCAGCACAGCGATATCTCATGTCAGTATTCAGTTCTGTTCTGTTGATCGGAATGGGGCTGATCATCCTGATCGGGTTGTTAGCTGCGGCGATGTGACCATGTGGTCGAAGGAACCATCTTTCACTGGGCTCGTCGCTGGACTAGTGATAACTGCACTCATCGTCATCGCATTCGTCGCTACTGTCATCGCCCACCACTGAAAGTGAAACCCAATGGAAGAAGAGCATGTACTATTTGCGATCACTTCAGCTGTTGAACTCAGCACACGAAAGACGTGTCTGTATGATACCGATGGCCGCACTTCAGTTCGGACTGAACTGCTCATTGGCGGACATGTCATTGCCAAGCTGACAACACAGTTCGAACATGTTGTGTCTGAGAAGTTCACCACGCTCGACTTGCAGATCGAATGTGCTGGGCGTGCTGATGCAATGGAGCGCGAGCTTATCGAACGGCTCGCAGCTAGTCTCAAGGCAGGGATCAATATGATCCCGTCACTGACGACGAGGGGAACATGATGGACGAATTCATACACATAGTCCTCTGGCCCATCGCAGGGGCGATGTTTGGGATCGTGAGCTTCGTGATCACTGTGTACGCCCTCGCGATCGGTCGTGTGTGGATCTTGCAGCCGTTGCAACGCGCACTGCGAAAGCTACTGACTGGTTGCAGGAACAAACTGGGTGTCTTTCGTTGGTGGTGCAAACGAATCTGGCGTTGGGATCGTGGCGCTTATCACGACTGACCTGATCCTCGTGTAATCTTCGCTGCAACCTGATACAATGGGATCATCATGACGGACATCACAAAGCCCTGGAATGTGACCCCGGAGACCCAAGTTCTCGTCGAGGAGGCCTTCGGCAAGGGTGCCGAAATGAAGGTCTTCCTGTCGGGTAAGGGATGGCGCTGCGGCATCAAGCTTGGCCGTAAATGGGTGTGTGGTACAGAGACCCTAACTGCGGATGATAGTCCTGATGCTGCTGCTCGCCGGTCAGCCGAATTTGCCCTCAAGGCAAAGAAGTGAACTGGGTGTAAACCTGACAGCGACCTGGTATAATGGAGACACCACCATGAAGGCAAAGCTCAACATCCACGGTGTCACGCTCGAGGGGTTCGCCCAGGGTGGTGTGCAGACGTCCATCTTCGTGCCTGAGGCTCGGGCCATGTTCGACGTCGGTGTCGACATCGGTGCACCTGTCGACGACATCTTCGTGACGCACGGTCATCCCGATCACATCGGTGCACTGCACAGTGTCGTGGCCCGACGTATCACGCGTAAGAACAGTCCTGCACCTGGTAAGACGCTCAAGCCGCTGCGGATCCACGTGCCCGCTGGGATCGCACAGGGTGTGAGTGCCGCACTGTCTGCCATGGACGGTGTCTTCGGTGATCGTCACCGTCCTGTGTATGAAGTTGTCGCTCACGTACCCGGTGGTGCACCGATCGACATGGGTCACCACATCCACATCGAGCCTGTGCACACGTTCCACGGTGTAGCGAGCTGTGGGTGGGTCGTGAAGCGACTTGTGAAGAAGCTCAAACCTGAATTCGCGCACCTCTCTGGCAAGGAGATCGGTGACCTTGCCCGCGCGGGCCACGAAGTTGGTATCAGTCAGTGGGCTACGGAGCTTGTCGTGCCTGGTGACACGATGATCGACTTCCTGATCCGCTCACCCGAGGCACAACAGACGAAGGTGCTCCTCCACGAGGTCACGTTCTGGGACGACAAGTCTTCTGTCGAGAAGTGTCGTGCATTCGGCCACACGCACGTGGACGAGATGATCGAGCACTGTGAGAAGTTCTGCGGCGCTGCGCTGGTGCTCGTGCATCGGTCAATGCGTTACACTCGACAGGAGTGCGAAGCGATCGTGAAGAGACGTTTCCCAGCGGCAATGCTTCCGAAGATCCACATGTTTGATGATGGTCAGTTGTGTAAATCCGCCGCGACCATGATATAATACTTTCATGGAAAACGACACCGACTTCGATGTGAATCCTAATTCCAAGCTGCAGCTCGAACTGCTTAAGCTCATCTCTAGCATGGAGGACAAGCTCATGGAAGTCAGAAACTTGATGGTCAAGGTATTCGTGCTCGCGGCGGAGAACAAGGAGATTGAAGATCGTCTAGGTCCAATCGACGCGTTCAGTCTCGAGCTCGCCGACTTCGTCGACAATCTTTCTGTCCGCGGTGGTGTTGTGTACAATCTCGAGAGTGACCTCGAGGAAGAAGAGGATGCGGAACTCGAGAACTACTTCCGATCTCGTCGGACTTCGACCACCTGATCACGTGTAATCCCTGTCTGGACGTGGTACAATGGGATCACCACCATGGCAAAGACCGAGCTCACCACCTTCATCCCCTCCACTGAACTCCGTCTGTCGACCAACGGCAAGGGTTTCTGGACCAAGTTTGCCTTCCGTCTGGGCATCGCGATCAAGAAGATCACGTTCTACCACACAGTGGCCACTGAAGCGAATGATGGCTACGACGACGAGACCGTAGGGATCAGGCTTCACTTCACCCACGGGAGCTACGGTGGCGAGTGGAACACCGACCGTGACGGTCTGATCTACACCGACCCGCTCTTCCTCCGCGAGTTTCGCAAGTACCTCATGAGTCTCGGGTACAGTCATGCCGCAGCGTACGACGTCAACTACACCGAGCAGGGCATGCAGGGTCGCTCGTACGTCAGTCTTGAGGGTGGGAAGAAGTTCGTCAAGGCTGCCAAGATCAAGGACATGATCTGATGCTCACCATCCCGTCCATCGCCCTGAATTCCCTCGTCTACAGACAGACGCCCGACAGCGCATACTCCCACTTCGATGGGCCATGGCAGGAGCTACAGGCACGCGTCGTTGCAGGCTTCGCTGGTTGGCAGCCGGGATATCGTGACGGTGTTCGTCGCGTGCCCCTCACTCCCGAGGGATTCATGTGCTCGATCGTCGAGCTCGTCGATGGCGATCAACTGTTCGGCACGTACCGACGCCGAGCACCCAACGAGGAACCACGTAAGAGCGTGGGTGTCATCGGGGTCAAGCAACCAGCTCTCTTCGTCGATGCCATCCTGTACAGACACGACGTCCTCTCTGAGAACAACGAACAGTCGACTGATGCGGCGTTCGAGGTCATCACGTTCCTTGCTCGACGCACGCCCGAACCGACGCCGATGGATCCCGAAACCCTCATGGCGAACCACTTCCAGGTGAGTGGTGGTACCGCAACGTTGATGGATGATGCAAAGTTCGTTCAAGCCCTGCGTGAGTCATTCATGTTCTGGCGTACGCGTGCCCTGTGTAAACAGGGATAAGTCGTGGTATAATGTGATCACGATGGCCAAGCACAAGTGTAAGACTGTCTACGTTCGTGACAGTCAGGGTGACTGGTACAAAGACAACAAGCGTCTTCACGATCGCCCTCCGATGAATGTTGTCATGATCGCCCTGAGCAAGCAACTCGAGTGCAAGATCATCGTCAAGAGGTGAAGACACATGTCAGATCAAGTACTGAAGAATGATATCCTCAAGGCACTCGAGGTCGGGCTCGAGCTAGCGATCGACGAGCTGTTAGATTGTGAGACTAATGTCATCAGTGCGTTGATGATCTGTGGACCTCGTCGTCGGAGTGCACTCCGACAGGGACATGACATCACGCCCTTGATCGACCAAGCGCTGTTCAACAATGCCGGGGTCATCCAAGCCCGCGATCGTGTCAAGAGGTTGGCCATGGCTGTGGGTACATTGCAGCAGGCCAAGTGGCATGTCACTGACCCATCATTAACCTCAGACGAAAAGTTCTGCGGCGATCATGGCGGTGCCTTAAGCACTCCTCGGGATGAATGTTCAGTGTGTCAGTTCGATGCCTGCTGTGATTCTCGTGAGACAGGGAGATCAGGCGAATGACTGACACAACTATCGTTCAACACCTAGTGAAGGAGTACAAAGCCTGTGATCCAGGCTCGGGTGTGAAGCGTGGTGAAGAGGCGTTTCGAATAGTGTTCATGACGATCGCCCGAAAGATCCCTGGCGCACTGAAGAACAAGGCCACACTTCAGGAAGCCTACATGCGTGTCGGGCTCGTGTTCCTTCGCGATGCTCGTCAGATCATGGCTGTGTAATCCACGTCACAACTTGGTACAATGAACTCACTTATGACGAAGCCGGCACTCTACCTTCACACGAGTAAGGACCTTGTGACCACGTACAATGTCGGCGGCGGCCTTCGCCGCGGGTGCGTTGAGACCCATCGTGCAAACGCTGATGACTTCATCGACAACTGGTTCGGTCTTGACTATCCAGTCACATGGACAGATGAGGATGACGACCGTTGTTACTGGATCGAGACCAACGGCATGCGTTACCACATCGCGACGTTCACAGTCACACCCAGGACCGGTATTCTCATTCGGCCGCCGGAGAAGGCGCCGCTTCGTCTAAGCATGTGGCAACGATTCGTCAAGTACTGTACCCGGAGCTGATACGTGTCAATCTACTGGAACTGGCAACCTGAAGACAGGAAGCAAGCCGAAGCTGATGCGGCTGAACTGTTCGATCGTCATGAGCGTACTTGGCATGCTGACGCATTCGAACGTTTGTACTATGACCGTGATGCAGCGATCGATGCAGTCATCACACATGAGTATGAATGCGCCGCTTGGATCATCTCATGTATGGGTGATGCTGCATACGAGCGTTGGTGCAGGTGGAATTGGCCCACTGAGCTTGGTCGCATGCTTGAACCAGGAGAGAAGATGCAGTGGAGTGCTTGCGCTGCAGCTTCGAATCAACCAGTCGACGTTGATCCCGAGTTCAATTCTGCACTGACACGATTGATCGTCGCAGGCCGCTTCAATAAGTGATATGTAAAGTGCCGCGGCACGATATATCATCATCACATGATCACACGAGAAGACATCGCACTGACGCTTCAGATCTTGAGTAGTCTCGAGCTCGAAGTGCGTAGCCGAGCAACAGCCGGTGCAGATGACATCGACGACGAGGAGCTCAAGATGGACGTCAATGATGTCGCAGACCTTCTTCAACGTCTGCTTGCTGGAGAAGAGGTTAACCTCGCTGCACGAGGTGGGTCACCCGTTCCATCACGCATGCGACGTCACGTGTAATTCAGACCTGAACCTGGTAGAATGGTTTCATGGTCACCAAGAGTGATGTTCACGATGCTGCGATCCAGCTGGGCTTTCTCGAGTATGCGCTCATCGGATCGCAGCTCGACGACAAGTATGTCGAAGCTGTGCCGGCAGCAATATGTATCCTGAAGGCTGTTGCCGAGGATGATCTGTCCACAATTATCGAGCTTAAACGTACGCTCGATGCCGCCATGGCACAGATTCGCGTGCAGGAATCGATGATCGATTCGTATCAGAAGGAACTCAAGTCGCTCGAGGCTCGTCTCGTGCAGGTCAAAGAAGAGTTCGCCGACTTTCAAGAAGAAGCCGAAGCAGGTCTGAACGATTATCGGTATAACATTCCGTAATGTGGATTACACAATCTGAGGGTGATGACCAGGTGGCTCCAGGAAGTTCCAAGTACGACTCATGGGTAACATATTGCCTGATGTCCTGGGTCGACCAGAGAGTCACCTAGATGATCAGGACCACGACCAGGTTTGTAAGCTCGAGCGACAGTACATGTACGAGACATGTGTAAACCCTACATGAACCTGGTACAATGGGATCACCATGGCAATCCGCACCCACAAGCAAGAGACTGCACTGCGATTGCGCCTTGAGTCTGTGTGACGTATGTCACAGACAACGTCAGAGAGCTAAGTGGTGATGCATCCCATGTTCGAGTCTATCGCCGAGTTACTTTCCAAGAACATGACATTGATCATGATCCTGCGACGAAGAATCGAAAGAGAGCTATCACCAGGCGCTCGACGTGCTCGACGACGTCACCGACGCCTGATCAGCCGTCAGGCTGCAGCTTGGGACAGACGTACACCTCGTGGAAAGAAAAGAGATTACATCGAGTCATGACACCTGAAGACTTCAAACAGTGGGCATATGCTGTCATCGAAGTTGTTGCCATTGTAGCGTTCATCTTCTACTTCATTCGAGTATGGTGGAGCGACTGATGAGTGGGTCCTTAGGATCTTCCTTCAAGTGGCTTTCACTCTCATTCTGGAGTGTGCACTTGTACTCGGGGTGCTCTTTGGTATCATCTTCGCAGTGATGGAAGCATGCTTGTGCTGTTGGGCTTCTGCATATGGACAGGCATCTACATCCTGCTTCTTGTGATCAGCTCACGTGAGGACATCTCTGTGGATCCAGTAGTTCCGAACATCTGTGGTAGGGAGCTAGAGGATCAATGACCTTCGTGACTTTCTTCTTCATCTGTGGGAGTGTCTTCACTGTGTTTTGTGCATGGTGCTTAGGTGACATGCTTCGAGATGCATTCAATTCGAAGAAGTGGTACATCGACGACACGGAACACAAGTATAGGTTGATGCTCGGTGCCTCGGAAGAACAATGTCGACGAATCGAGCTCGAGCAGTGGAACAAGCGTTTGCAGATTGAGGAAGAAAAATGATTGACACATACATCGTGATCATGTTCTACATCTACGCATACTGTCTGGGTGTGCTTGTGATCACATTGGGGTTTGGCATCGCAACGACGTGGCTCTTGGAGAAGATCTACGCCAAGGTCTGGCAGTGGGAGCTGCTGATACGCACAGCACATCACTGTCGACAACGTACGTGGCTTAAGCCGCCGGGTCAGAAGATGAAGAAGGTCGATGGAATCTGGAAGACCGAGGATGACCTGAGACAGATGACCCGTGACAGT